>MDSV01177040.1_pt1 | contig 18529 bp, 12 predicted proteins | sample 810851 | NCBI WGS metagenome assembly MDSV01 (sample SAMN05326640, study PRJNA326480) | marine metagenome | isolation source: seawater | place: Atlantic Ocean: North East | collected 2012 | reverse complement strand
CTTCACTTATACATGAAGTCCAACCAGTCCATTGAACATCTCCAACAATATCAGAACCAATTTGAGTAAATGTTGTGCCATTTCTTTCATAAACACGAACTAAACCATTATTATAATTATAAGCAGGAGCACCAACAATAAATCTGGTGCCATCCACATTGATATGTACAGAACAACCAAACCATTCACCTGAATTTGTCCCATATATTTTAGAACCTATTTGTGAATATGATGAACCATTCCATTGATAAATTGATACAGAGTTATCATTATATGCACCTATTGCCAAGTAGGTGCCCGCACTGTTCATTGATACTCCTTGATGAAATCCAAATTTAGAACCTCCAGTTATTGTTTGTATTAAGTCCCAACCTGGCCAATTAGTATTAGAAGATTGATTTTTATTTCTATTATATATATAAACCGTGTTGATATCGTATGCGCTAATAGCTATTCTTGTTCCGTCTGCAGTAGCTGATAAACCTTGACCAAATCTTCCTCCATTGTCACTGCCGTCCATTACTGTTCCACTTGTGCCTGAGCTACCAGACCCAAAATATTGACCATAATTTTGCGTTTCACCAGTTAAAGAAACATTTTGTGTAGCAACCTTAGTCATCTCACTTGAATCTGTTGTTGCTGTTACTGCTGTTCCTGAATTTCCACCCGTGCTTTGAAAATTAATTGTAAATCCAACATTACCATTAGAATCAGATGAATGCACTATATATTTAGCAGTCCATGTTGTATTAGAACCACTATATGTAACAGAATTATTTACAGATTGAGAATTTGATGTAAAAACTACAGATGGCTGATTTATGTTTTCTGAAGCAGTAATAGATAATGTAACCTCATCGCCGGTTATAGCATAATTTGTTTTAATTGTGTTGTTAGACACAATAGTGACTGTCGTAAGCGTGGGATTGCTCATATTTTAGCTGTTTCTATACAATAATATATAAAAAAAACTAAAAAATATAACAAAAAATAATAAAAAATAATATTTATTATTTTTATTTAAACACAGACACGATAGTAGTTTGTTTCTAATGCAGTAGCACTCTTTCTTGCGAATTCAGCAATATTACCAGGTCTCATACATAAAGCTAAAGCCTGTGGATCAAATCTTGATATTTCTGGTAATTGTTTTTTATCTTTAATATTATATTTACTTAGTAATTCAGTTTCTTGATTAGAATTTAAAATAACACACTTAGGAACCAAAACATGTTCTAAAATATTATATTGTAGTCTATTGATATTATGAATTACAACCAAAATACCATCGTGATCAAATAAATACTTCAATCTTGAAGTAATAGAGTCATTAGGCTCATCTTCAGTTATAATAATTAGCACATCTTTTTTTTCTAAAACATTTTCAATTGTATAAAGATCTTCAATAATATCATCTAAAACTCCTTGTCTTATTTGTTTTGAAGATGAATAATATTTGATATATGCTTTTTGGTTTGTTTCATTATTTTCAATAATCATATCTAATTGGTCATTAGTAACCATTGCATCAATTTCATTAATATTAAATCCTTCATAATCAGTAACCTCGTAACCTATAGAAGATAAAATATCTAACAAATTTTTTCTTGATTTATATATCTTTAAAATTTGGTTATTATTAAGCATTTTGTATATATATTAGAAATTTTTTCAATAATAATTTTAATCAATTTTTTTATGGTTTTTTAATAACTAATCCTCCGAAAAAATCGGATAATCCACCTTTTTGTTGGGGCTCTTTTTCATTTTGTTTTTGAGAAATTTGTTCGGGTTCTGTTTCTGAAACAGAAGTTTCTGCCCCTTCTTTTTGTTCTGGACCAGTTTTGATACTAATGACGGGTGCAAAATATATACCAGGTGCATCTTTACTATTTTGATTTGTTTGAACATTATTAGTATTCAAAGTATTTGGATTAGAGTTTACATAAGGTGATGAATAGGGATAATCACCTTCTTTATAGACATCAATAAATGGAACAACTTTTATAGTTTCTAAATTATCTAAACCTTCGTTGTTATCAGTCTTAATTGTTAAAAAATTAGGTGTGACTTTAATTATTTCCCATAATCTGTCTGTGATGAAATCTCCTCTCCAATGAACAATTTGTCCCATCTCAAAGTTGTCATTATTTGCAGGTAAAGATGGTTCAACTTGTTCTGTTCCAGGATAAGGAGTTGTAGGAGGAGGTGGTATGTAACTATCGTCACTTGAAAGCGAATCAATTGGGTAATATTTTGGCGAAGAAGGGGGAAGTTCTGTTGTTCCGGGAGGAAAAGGAGGTGTATTTGGTGAAAAAGGAGGGGTGCCAGTAACAAAGTTTTGTGTTCCTGGAGGAGGAATGGGTGGAGTTTCTGGTGATATAGGATTATATACACTTGATTCAGCAGAAGATGGAGAATAAGGATTATATGGTGGTGAATTATCATAATTACTATCGGGGACCATATTATCCATCGTGTTTTCTAAAGAAGGTGCTGGTGTTTTCATTTGATTAAGTTGTTCTTCCATATTTTTCGAAGAAGAAATATTCTTTCTAATTTGCGTAACAATATCTTTTACTTGTGCATTTTCTTGTTTTAACAATAAATCTATATTGTTAGAGAATGTCATGTTATCAAATTGGTCCACATTGTCTTCTGTTATAATTCTGATACCTATATTAATAGATAATAATTCTTGAATTAATAATTTTAAACTATATGGCACATTTACAATACTAAAATTTCTACCATATTTACTAACTGTGTTAATATTCATAGAATTGTTATCCAATGAACCTTCATATTTCATAGGTCCGTCTGCCATAGGACTTAAAAACAAGTCTTTTGTAGAATTGTAAATAGCCAACATACCTGTATTGTTACAAACGGCCATTTTATATTTATCACCTCTTTCCATCATAGATTCTCTTAAGAATTCAGACGCTCCATGAGATATAACACCGTCTCTCTCCATTTCTCCTATTCTTAAACCACCATCATTTGCCCTTCCACTAACAGCTTGTTTTGTTAAAAATGTCCTTGGACCTAAAGACCTATAATTGATTTTGTCTTTTACCATATGTTTCAATCGCATGTAATAATTAGGACCGATGAATATTTCCGAATCAATTTGTTTTCCGTTCATTCCATCATATAATATTTCATTACCACTGGAATGATAACCTACTTGATTAAGTAGTTCTCCATAAATACGAATTTTTGAGCCATTATTATTATAAGCTGTGCAATCACCAAACGTTCCAAACATTGCACAAGCTTTTCCTGTTATAGTTTCTACTAATTGACCAATAGTCATTCTTGAAGGGATTGCATGAGGATTAATAATAATATCTGGTTTTATTCCAGACTTTGAAAAAGGCATATCACATTCAGGTATTACTAAACCAACTGTTCCTTTTTGTCCAGCTCTTGATGCCATTTTATCGCCAATATTAGGTATTCTTTCCTCTCTAATTCTTACTTTGGCAATTCTTTCACCTTCGTCTCCTTCGGTAATGTAAGTTTTATCTACAATTCCTAATTGACCTTTTTTGGAAGTTTTTGATAAGTCTGTTTTTATGTCTACATTTTCGGAATCATAAGAGGCCATACCTAATAATATTGTTTTATCATTAATTTCAGTGTTTTCTTTAATTACACCATGTTTATCAAGTAAACTATAATCATATCCAGGTTTTTTTCCAATAATAGTGGAATCGTTCTCAACATTCAATAATACATGATAGTTTGTAGAATCATTTGTTTTTGATTTTTCTTCATGTGATTGATAAGTTGTAAAATAAGTTGTTCTAAACAAACCACGTTTAAGCGCTCCTTCATTAATTAATATTGCATCTTCTACATTATAACCGGTATAACACATAATTGCAACGATTGTGTTTTCGCCATAAGGGTTGGATTCGTTATTAATATGTTCAAGGTATCTTGTTTTTACAAGTGGATTTTGTCCAGAATTTAGTAACACGGCAGTTTTATCCATTCTGTTTTGGAAATTTGTATGATACATAGAACATGCTTGTTTGCTTTGACCACATGAAAATGAATTACGTGTTGCAGGGTTGTTCTCTAAAAAGTTGATTAAATTACACATTGTTCCAAAAATTAAGGATTCATGTATTTCCATATGAGTGTAATTTAATTTTCTCTTTTCCATAGATTCTTTGTTTAATGCAATCAAACTGGATTCAGTTTCATTTGTATCAATAAAATCAATAATCGCCTTATTTTGTAAAAATTTACTTAATTTTGCAGGATTTTCCTCGTCATTGACATTATCATAGAGTTCATGTAAATTATACATATTGTTTGCATTAGGATTGAAATGTTCTATTTTTTTTTCATTAAATCCGGTAATTAAATCATTCCAATGAAACTTGTCGCTTTCAATATATTCCAAAATATTGGATTTATCAAAAGACATTTTATTGGTTTCTTTGTCAAAATAAAAGATGGGCCTACATAATCTTCCTGAATCTGTAAAAATGTAAACAATATTTTTCATTTTATCAAAACTAATACTTGTATAAGTAGGAATTAATCCGTTTCTACGAAATAATAAAAATTTATCTACTACTTCAAATGGTTCAGTGATAGCTCCACACCAAGAACCATTTACAAATACTTTTGTCATAGTGGATAAGGAGATGGGATTGTAATTCTCTATTAATTTCATATCCACTTTTTTTCTTAACCAATCAATAATAATTTTTCTGGAATAACCTTGTGTTATATATGCACCAATAGATAAATGTTTATGTAAACCGATGTTACCACCATCGGGAGTGTCAATAGGGTCAAATAGTCCCCATTGTGTGCTATGTAACACTCTGGGTCCAACAACTTTTGCAGTAGCGTCAAGAGGCAAATTCGTTTTTCTTAAATGACTCATCATTGAATTGTGCGATAATCTATTTAGATCTTGAACAACACCTATTCTTTTTGTATAGACTTGAGAACCCCAATCACCTTTAAAAGCTTTTTTGAATCCCTTTTCAACGATTTTATCTCTAAAGATTTGACTATAGTTCTCATTAATCAATGCGAACAAGTTATTTGCATATAAAGATTGATTATAATGGGCTCTTTTTTCAAATTCCACATGAATGGTTCTCAATTGAATAGAATAATACTCTCTGAACAAATCATACATTAAATTACCAACCATCTCCAATCTTTTATATTTGTTATTATCTCTATCCGTAGGTTCTTCATTTCCATTGTAGACAGATAATAATTTAAATACGATAAAACCCAAGTAATAAGCTTTGTTAGTAAAATTGTTCTCACCAATGTGAGGTAAAAAGTAGTCACATAATATTTCCAGAGCATGTGGAACGGTTTTGCCTTTTGTAAGTAAAGAAATAAATTTTAATGCATCTCTTTGACTAAGTATAGCACCAGCATCATGAACAGATGGAATAAATAAATCAATCATATTTTCATATTTTTCTAAATCTAATAAGCACATGGAAATGATTTGTTTATCGCTAATGAATCCCATAGCACGAAAGACAATGAAGAGTGGAACAGGAGCACGAACATTAGGAATATTTACAACAATGTTTTCAAATGTAAATTTGTTTGTTTTTTTAACAACTTTGACACTTAAGGTTCTCTGAGGTTTAGAAACATTTTCTGATACAGATCTAATTTCAGCAGAAAAGGAATATTTATCGTCTTCGTTCAACTTACGAACATACAACATATTATCTCCAAATTTTTCTTGAGAGACAACAGTTTTTTCTTTCCCATCAATAATAAAATACCCTCCAACATCATTTAAACATTCTCCCATACTATGTCTAATGTCAGTAGGTAAACCATACAAAACACAAAAGTTTGATTGCAACATAATAGGAAATCTACCTAACAATATTTTTTCAAGTGTAATCGTTCTCTTTTGTGTATTTTGATTAATCATAGATTTCTTGGTAATTTCTTTAATTTCTGTTAATTCTGCTGGTGTCATTTCTAAATCTGTTTTCTTTGATTTTCCTTTTCTTTTAGGAGCTTTATTTGCTCCACCCTCTTTTTCTTCATCAACAATATCCAAATCTTCAGCACCAATCAAAGTAGGAGTTTCACCCTCTTCTAATATATCAATAAATTCAATATCCACATCATAATGAATAGTCATACCATAAGTCATATCTCTTAAACGTGCTTCATTGGGATACATAAAATGTGTATTTTTTTCATCATAAATAATTGGTTTTCCAAAATAAATTTTATCATTGTTTTTTCCACCAAAATACATAACACATTTTGACCTATGATCATCTATTTCTTCATCAAATCTTGTTGAAATTGTAATAGGATTCTTTTCTTTAAAAATTTGAAAAATACCGTTTTTGAAAAAATCGTTATATGATTCCACATGGTGTCTTACTAAAGCTTGTGGGTTGTCTTCAAAATATTTATTAATAATTTTCCAAATATTTGAATTTTCCATATTATATTTGTATATAAAATGTATTATATATTTTTATATACTTGTGTTTTCTAATATTTAGCAAAATTATTTTGTTTTTATACATTATAATGAACGATTTGTTCAATCAATTGTTTGGTCCTTTAGATGCAAAGTTTTGCGATTATTTTTTGATTTTATCAATGGTAGGTTTTGTTCTTTTAGTGGTTCTTCTTATATCTTCATTAATTGTTGGAATTGTGCAAAAGAAAGGCTTTGATTTCTACATGCAAGTAATTTCAATTGCTCTTGGATATGCTTTACTTTACTTCCAAAACAGATTATTGAATGGAATGTGCAAAGCCAGTTTGAGTAAATAAATTTTTAATCAACAAATAATATAGAATAATTATAATTATAATATAAATATGGACATTTTATATTATAGCAATTATTGCAAACATTCTCAAAAAATAGTTCAAACACTTGTTAAGAGTAATATGCAGGAAAAGATAAGTTTTATTTGTATTGATAAAAGAAAAAAAGATCCAAGAGATAATCAAACTTATATCACATTAGAAAATGGAGCCAAGATTTTGATGCCTCCAAATATTCATAGTGTTCCTGCACTATTGTTGGTTAAAAATAATTTTATGGTTTTATATGGAGATGATATTTTGCAAAATTTCCACAATGATATGAAAGAAAATAGTAGTCAAATTGTAAAAGAAAATGGAGAACCATTAGGTTATGATTTATTTGGGTCAATGACAAGGTCAAATATTGTATCTGAAAAATTTACAGATTATAATATGACAGCAGAAGAACTTAGTAGTAAAAGTAATAGTAAAAGTAGAAATATGCACAATTATGTGTCTGCAAGTGAATCAAATATTTTTATCAATACTCCAGAAGAAAATTATAAACCAGATAAAATATCCAATGAGGTAACTATTGATTCTTTACAACAAAAAAGAATAGATGAAATTGAAAAAAGTATATAAAAAATATAACACTTTATAAAATAAATGAATAATAAATCCAGTGTTTCTAAGGCATTTAATAAACATTTTTTTGAGTTTTTAAACGATATTTTAAATGTTTATCCTGATAATAAAGATATTCAATATGCCATTACCTCTTTTGAAACAATAAAAAGATTTAATGTAACAGCTATCATAAAAGTTTGGTATACTCAGGTTTTTCAGCAATATAAAGAACATATAGAACAAGGAAATATAGATTTTTTTATTGATAAGGATTATTCTAAAGACCTTGATGGTGTCAAAAAATCAGATGAAATACTTAAAATGATTGATAATATTAGAAATCCAATAAAAAGCATGGACGAAAAAAATAAAGATTTTTGTGTAAAATATATTCAAAATTTAAGTAAATTATCGGGTCTTTATAATAGTCTATAATAGTCTATAATATCTTTCTCTATTTTATAATGGAAAATATAGAAAAATATAAAAAAGTTTTACATGTAACGGTTTATTTATCTTTACTTATTCAAGCATTAACAGCCGCTTTTAATATTGGTATACTATCTTTAGACGCATTTGAATCCAGTTTTAATGATGATGTAAAAATATTAGTGCAATTGATATGGCTTGGTTTAATTGTGCAGTTAATTGAAGGAACTTTTTACGTTTGGTTAGCTACTTATATTAATACGATTTCTAATATTACAAGTTACAGATATTATGATTGGTTTTTTTCAACTCCTACAATGTTAATTACTTTTGTAGTATATTTATTGTATTTGAAAGAGAAGGAAGAAGATAAAAAAGAACAAGAAAAAGTAAAAGCAACATCAGAAAAGAAGGTAAGATTTTCAGAACCTAAGAAAGATCAAGATTTATGGTTTTATGTAAGTAAAAATAAAGAAATATTATCTGTGATCATGTTTTTGAATGCGTTGATGCTAATTTTTGGATATTTTGGTGAAATAGGTTTATTATCTAATACAACAACAGTTTTATTCGGGTTTGTTCCCTTTTTAGCTTATTTTTATTTAATTTATGATTATTTCGCAAAATATACAGAAATGGGTAGAATATTATTTTGGTTATTTTCGGGTATTTGGTCATTATATGGTTTTTCAGCACTAATGCCATATTATGAAAAGAATATATCCTATAATATTTTAGATATTATTTCCAAAAACTTTTTTGAAGTATTTATTGGAATAAAGTTATTAATGGCATACAATTTCTAATTTTATAAAATGTATTTATATTTTATAAATGGATTTACATAATTTTTATAATACAAGTTCGTATTTACCCATTTTAAATGGGTCTATTGCAGCTGATTTGGTTATTTTATTTATTGTTTATTATACACCATATTTTGATTCGTTTTTTTTGAAAAATTGGTATGAAACATATAGATTATCTGCAGTAATAGCCGATGTTTTAATATTAGTAATTGGTTTTATTATTACAAGAGCTATTTTCACATATTATGGTTGGTCTTGGAATTTTTATTTGTTTTTGGGAACTATTTTGGTAGTTCAAATACTTCATGATATATTGTTTTATTTGTTTTTTATGAATGTTCCAAAAGGAGTGAATAATATGTTGGATTTATTTAAAAAATATGCAAAAGAATCAGGAGGTAGGGCTATATTAGGAGACAGTTTTATGATAATCATTACTGTTTTGCTAGCTTATTTATTTGCTAATTACTCCACTAATATAAATATTATTTCATTGGTTGTTTTGGTTTACTTGATTCCTTATATTATTTATACAAAGTAAATCAGGTTGTTAATAAATGCATCAATTCATTGGGCGATAACTTGTTCATATATTCTTTGATTGTTCCTCTTTTTACCAAAAAAGGACATTTCTTTTTCAATGACTCAAGATAATACTTTTTATGAATAAGTAATAAATGATTTTTATATTTAGATGGTAAACTTAGAGATTTTTTTTTAATAAAATAATTAATATAGGCATTAAATAAATCTGTTATCAAGTTTTCAAATTGAACTCTTGTATTAAACATTTCTCTTTCATTTGTTGGAACATTTATTCTCATTTCATATGAATTAAAATTTCTATTTAAACATAAAAACAGATATTTATTAAAATTATCTATTTGGTCAAAGGATTCTTGTGTGTAATACTCATTGTTTTGTAAAAAACATTTAATAGCTGTTTTTTCATTTGTTAAAACGTATTTAATAGGTTCATGACAGTAATTTAAATGCTCATCAAGTTCCTTATAATTCGGAAAAGAAATCTTTTTAGGGAAATGAACTAATCCATTAATTGTTTGAATACATTTCCATTCCATAAATGTTGATTCTGGTATAAATTTAACATTATTAGGAACATCACATTTAATCATATGAATGCCAATTAGATAAAGTATATAAGACTTCTTTTTACATAATTTGAAACTGTAACAAAAACTTTTTGAAAAATATTCCAAAATAGACATTTCATTAATATTTGTATTTTTTAAGTATCCCAGATTACTTACAAATCCCTCTTTAACAGTCATTTTTTCTTCATCATCATACAATGATTCATAACCACCAATATTATTTTTGGTTGTTATTTCCCATTCGCCAACTATTTCATCAAAATATAAATTAACAAGCACACCATCTATGTATTCTGTAATTTGTATATTTTCATCAAGTGTTGGAAATAATGTTCTAAAATATTTATAAGTAGTTAATTTTGATGGACAAAAAGACAATAGTTTTTTACTTGGAAAAGAAAACAAAACAGAATGATATAATCCTACATATAAATCATTCAAATTAAAAAACATTTTATCATATTTCAATAAAAAATAAGAATTCAAATGATTTCTTTTATAATAACGAATTAACTTAGTGATTGGTGCATTATCCAAAGAAATCATATTTGATATTAAAACAGCATTTTTAATATTAAAATCCATTAATAGATAGTATATATGTAAATTCTTTATTATATTTGATTTTATAAATACCTAATTATCTTTCATAAATTATAATTTAGATACATAATATATATATCTATTAATATAATGATTAATGAAACAGAATTGAATACAGAATTATCTATGATGAATCAAGATACTACATCAATAGATAAGAATGATTTATTGTTTGAGTATGGAGATATTGTTGAATTGGTTGCTCCTAACAATAATGAATATCATGAAACCACTAATTTTATACATTATATTGATGAATACAAAATGGCGTTAACCAATGTTAGTAGCTTGCGTGAATCTGTTTTAAATTTTGATACAAATGGATATTTAAATGAAGAATCTATTATTGATATTAATTTACTCAGTAGGGCAAGTGAAAGAGGTTATGCGAGACAAAATAAATTATTACCAAATACATGGATTGATATTCATTTTGGAGGAGAAGTCCCGCAAATAATAACGGGGCAAATTAGCAATTTAGAAGAAGATATGATAGAAATTAATACATATCCTGACTTAATCACCATTTATATTGATTTTAAATATCAAGGCTTACCTTTAGATATACATATTGATAAAATAGTGATTAGAGAAAAACCTTCGTCTATGAAATCTAATTTATCATTGGCTTCATTAAAAGAAGGAGAAACACCAGAAGATGACGAAGAAGATTTGTCTTCTGTTTATTACGATGAACAAGACGAATTTAGCATTAATATACCTGAAGATGCAAAAAGTGAACCTAACATCAAAAATGTTTTGAAAGAAATGTATACAGATGCAAACACAATAACCTTTGGTGAAAAATTAGAGGATATCCCACAATTGGTTGAAGTTCCTGAAAGTCAAAAGAAATATAGTTTAGATGCTCAAGTAAGTGATATGATGGATGAAATGCTTTCTACGATTCCCAATAGTAAAAGAACCAAAAGAGTTTTGAACAATATTCATACTTTAATTGAAAGATATGTTCATCTTCGTGAGAAATTTTCAAATTTTAACGATAATAATGAAATTATGGATAGAAAGGTGTTTGGTGAATTTTACAAACCTCTTGTTGAAAAACTATTCCATTTAAATCAAAATCTCCTTTGGATTATGCCAATTGTAATGAACCGACGCAAAATAAATGTTGACCCGGAAAAGATAGGAGGAGAGTTTTTTGATATTGTTAGTGAAGATATGACAGAAAGCTTTAGTTCTGTTTTAGATTTGAAAGAAAGATTTTATAAAAAGGGCTCTAACGACCAAACTGTATCTTATGATTTAATACAAAATAGAGAAAAAGATATCCATAGACCTTTTGATAAAGCATTTGACGCTAATAAATGTGTAACAACCAAAGAAGTAGATAATAATATTGAAGCTGTAGTTGATAATTTGTCAAATTTTTACAGTTCTGTATTTCAAAATTCAGTAGTTGCCAAAAAACGTTTCTTAATTCAAAAGTATAATCTTGGTGAGAAAAAATTAGTAGAGACAAAGACAGTAACCAATAAGAAAAAAATAAGTTTTGAGAAACAAACAGATAATGATGAAATATGTATTAAATCCTTCTTAACTTTGCCAAGTTCAGTTATTAAGTTCTCTGAAATAAAATTAAACAATTCAAGTATTTTGACAAAATCTATGTTACATCAAAACTATTTAAGTTTGTTTAGGTTATTGAATAACAAAGCTAAACCAAATGAATTAATGATTGAAGATTTTTCAAAAATGTTGGATTATGATGTAATGGAACAAAGCACGGAAAAAAAGTTATTTGATGATATGAATGAATTTGTCATTAATTCAGATGAATTTGAAAATTTGGAAAATTACGATAATGATGAAAAATACCGTAAACTATTGGAAGTTATTATTCCATACTCAAGAAATTTAATTAAGATGTATCAAAAACATATTACAAATTCTATGACACTTGTGCAAGTAGTAAAGAAATTGGAGCCTTTTGCGATTGAAATGGATACCATTGAATATGGACAATATATGGAAATACGTTATTTTATAAAAACAAAAATTGCAGAATTAAAGAAGAAAATTTCTGAAAAATATTCTGATTTTAATGTTCTCAAAACAGCTACTTTAAATAATGAATTAAATACAAACACTATTTTACGTATTTTATCTGAAAATGGAGGTGATTTCTCTGATGCCTTTTTTAAACATTATAAATTTTTAGAAACAGAAAAATTAAACACAAAACAGTCCGCTTCAGAAATATTACATAAAATGACTATTGTTGATAACAATAAACTTTACACAGATATGATTTCAAGTATTCTTATTTCTTTAAATAGTGTGGATGGAATATTAAACACAATGCAAGGTTCAATTGACGATATGAACGATGAAGTAAAAATTAAAAGTGAAGAATGTGGCACAAAGTATTTATCTAACAAATATTCAAGTTTATCAGAATTACAAAAAGATAATGAGAAAGAAGACCTTTATTTTGACACGGATTTGGATGATACGCCATATGAAATTATGAAAAAATATGAAAAAGAGCAAAAAGAAATGCCAACAGACTTATTTTTTACTTTTTTGGTTGAAAATTTAACGTCAAGACATGGTGTTGCTATTGAAGATGCAAATGAATTTGCAGAAACTTTAATTGCTAAGAAGAAAAAGGTAAAAGATAATCATTATGCAATTGTAGAAATATTACCCAAAGTTGATAAGGATATAAATGTAGATAGTTTATCTCAGAATGAAAAGGAATCCATTGAAAATGAAGCCGACATTAGAAAGAAAGTATATTATTATCGTAGATTAAAGGATAATTGGATAAAAGATGAAGACATTAATGAAAATTCCTTTTTTGATAACAATACATTGTTTTGTAACCTATCAAGTAGAAATTGTTTAAAAAATGAGAACACAAAAATTTGTGAATCAAATGATCAAATTAAAATTAGAATAAAGCATGAAAACAGAGAAGCATTAAAAAAGGAATTTGATAATAGATATCAAATAACCATTGAGGAATTAGAAAAGAAGTTAAATAACACAATTAGTATTCATCTTAAAAATATGAGAAAATTAGAAGCATTAAAAGAAATAGATTTATATAGAGCAAATAATTTACATTATGAAATAAGTAAAACAGTTAGAAAGGAGGATATCATAGAATCTCCCTATAAATATCTATTTGAACTTATCATGGGACAAGACGATTTTTCAAAAAAGCAGAATGATATATGTAAATTTGTTGAAAAGTTTTGCAGGGAATCCAATATAGAAAATTTGGATGAAGATAAAAATTGGTATTATTGTAAAGACACAAATACGAAACTCGTTCCCTTATCGTTATTTACTTTGGCACAATGTTATATTACAGGTAAAGATTATCAGATAGAATTAGAAAAGGTATGTAATGAGGTCGGAACCTTAAGTGACGATGGTGATGCGATTGTTGATAAGCATAGTGGATTTGTATTAAAAAAGAAAGATTTGAGCACAGAAGAAGGATTTGATGAAATAGGAAGAAAAATTACATCCAGAGAAATTATAGAAAAGGAAATCGGAGAAACTTTACAAGAAAATAAAAATATAAGAAAAATATTTGAAACAGAGCTTTCTGAAAGTATTTATAATATATCAAAATCTATTTGTAATAATATTGATATACCTATAGATGCAATTGATGACAAAGTTTTAAGATTTTCAAATTTGATTATTGAAAAGAGTTTATTAAGTGAATATGCCTATAAAAGAAGGTCCGAAGCAAATTTTAATAAAACAGGAAAATATTTGGGACATTATGACAAATATAAAAATGAAACAATTTTAACAATTATTGGTAGTGTATTATTTATATGTGTGCAAACTGTTATTCCTTCTTTTAAAACAAAAAAAACATTCCCAAGTTGTGTGCGTTCATTTAGTGGTTACCCAATGACAGGAATTGAGGATTTGACAGGTATAAATTATATTGCTTGTGTTTTGATAAAAATGAAGAGTTCTGTGCAACCATGGGATTCTTTGAAAACGATGAAACAAGAGAAAATGGCAAATAGAATGAAAGAGGTAATTGACAATTTTATAATTAAATACGATGAAATAAAAGATTTATATTTACAAAAGAAAGAATATATACTTTTGAATCCTAATTTAGTGCCACCCGAAGAATTAAAACTTGAAACATGGGTGCATTGTTTACCTCCTTTGAGTAAAGTGAAAATACTGAGTAGTTTGAAAAACGTGTCTTCTGAATTTAAAAAAGATTTAATGGATAAAATTAAAAAGGGAGACCCAAGACAAAATGATTTGATAAATGTTGTAAAATCAAAACAAATTCAAAACGGATATGGTGTAATTGAAATCATTAATTCTATAGTTAAAAACAAAGATTCATTATTAAAAACAGCATCTGGATTACCATTTTTGGAAAATGCTTGTTGCAGTGAATCAAAGTTGTTGCTAAATCCAATTATGTATTTTTCAAAAGAAGATCAAAATTTAAAAGTAATATTACAAAGAAGCAGTAAAAATAATAAATTAATGAAAGATTTTTATAAATTAAGTGACGCTAGAATGATAAATTACACAGAAAATACTTTTATCAAATATCCTGAATTATCCAGTGATTATTTGGAAGAAAATATATACCATGCTTTTATTTCACATTGTAATATTGATAAAAATTTGCCAATTCCAAATAATTTGAAAAATATATGCACTCAATTCCCCGATGGTTATGATATCAAAGCCAGTTTAGAAGAGAAAGTTGAATTTTTGAAAAGAAATGGAAAAAGATTCACTGTTGGACAATTGCAGCAATTAATGTGTGCTGTTAGAAAGGAAAATAAGATTGGTGTATATGAGAAGAAAAAAATAAATAATTTGGATGGAATTAAGGATTTAATAAGTTCATTTGAGAATAAAAATTCTGAATTATTTGAAGAAAATATTAGAAAATACTTAGTAGCTTTATTAAATAGTTATGAACCAAAGAAGATGACAGATAAATCAAGTGAACAATTAGACGAGTTAACAAATTATTTAAGTTTTGCCAATCATAATTTATATAAACAAATTATGGATTTTTTTGATAAACATGGTAATCAAATATCATCCAGAAAATTCAATAAAATCGCAAAATTTTTACTTGACATTAACAATTGGGATTTGGAAAAAGATGTTGAAATACATGAAGTAGGAAAATACATAGAAAATGCTATCCATAATATGTGTAAACTTTATCCAACATTAATTGTAAACAATGCTGATTTTTATAAATATATCTGTAAACATTGGATTTTTTCTGACAATCATAAAAAAGACATATCATCATTTGTTGAGAAATATGCGAAAATAATTGAAAAATTCAAAGGAGACCAAGTATTAGAAAATTTATTAAAGTCTGTAAATATTAATTTGATTGATATGTGTTTATTTATTCAGCATTTACCAAAACAAAGTGAATTAGTAAATCAAGTAAAAGTAGATGATGAAACTTCAGTAGATGTTACCTTTCATGGATTATTTGATAAATCAACTTATTTTGATTTAATTAAGTATTGTTTCTTTAGAACAATATATGAATTTATACAGGCAAGTTATGACACAGATTTATTAAGAAGTGAAGTAAAAATGATAAAGGATAAAGCAATAGAGAAAAACGACAGATATAAAAATGATTCTGATTTGATTGGTTCTAAAAATAAATCCATTAATGAAAATTACGAAGAAACTATGAATGACTTAGAATCGGAGATTATAACAGATGAACCAGACGAATTAAAATCAAGAGTTTGTAGTTTATTGGAAGCATTTTTGGATGTAGAAATGGAAAATAAACAAATAATTAATTATAGTTATGAAAATATTATGAAAAAAGTAAATAGGTCAAAAGAAAGAGAAAAGAAGTCAATAATAGATTATTTGGGTAATATGAGTAAAGAAGAAAGAAAGGTTGAGGAGCTTTTTAAGAATTATAAGTTAGGAAGATGGAACGTAGGACTTCAAAAAGGTTTGGTGCATTATGATCAAAATACATATGAAAGAGAAAGAAGTGAATTATTATCTCAATTGTTTGAAGATGAAAATGCAGGAAATTATGAAGTTGTATCAGAGATGCGAAGAGAAATATTTGAAATAGAAAACGATGAAAACAAGGAAACTGAAGAATTCTATGACCAGGAGGCAAATGATATAAGCCAATTAGATGAAGATTATACTGACGGTATACATTATGAAGAAGATAGAGAAGATGGCTTTTAATGAATAAACAACATAAATAATATTTAAATATAATAATATTTATGAATCCTATTTTGGTAACGGCTTTTGTTTACCAATCCAATCATTATCAAGATTTAGATTTTTATATTGAAAACGGAAAAAAAATATTACAACAAGATTTTAATAAAGTCATATTTATTGATCCAAAAATAAAGTCATATTTTACGGAATTTGAGAACCAAACAAACAGATTTATTGAATTTTCTATAAAAGACATTTATTTATTTGATAAAATACAAACTTTAAAAAACGGTGTGCATGGAAATCCAAATAAAGATACAAACGAGTTTTTTTCCATCATGTGTAACAAAACAGAATTTATTAGGAAGGCGATTGATTTACAATTGTTTGATTGTGATTATTATTTTTGGATTGATTTTGGAATATACAAAATTTTTGACTCTAATATTTGCATAGAAAGGTTAAATAGTAAATATGAAAAAGTTAGAATTGGCAGTATTTGGGGTTTAGAACATTTGCAGCGAAATAATAATATTTTCAAAAATGTTTCATGGTATTTTGCAGGTGGAGTCTTTGGTGGAAATAAAAGTGCATTATTGACTTTTGCTGATTTAATGAAGGAACAAACACTTAGTTTTATTGAGCAAAATGGATATTTAATATGGGAAGTAAATTTGTGGTATTTTATTTACAATCAGAATAAAGAATTATTTATGCCATATATTTGTGATCATAATAATAGTATAGTAAATAATTATTAAAAAGAATTTTTTATGTTCATATATTAATTATGGATGAATTAAAAATGTTTGTAAGTAAAAATAAACTGAATGTTACATTATTTATGTTTGTTTTATTTTTCACTTTTGTACACATTATGAAGCCAGGTTTTATTTACAATGAAGAAGGAGAATTTAGACCATTTGGAGTTGGATATAGACATAAAACTATTATTCCAATTTGGATTGTTTCAATTATTACAGCAATATTTAGTTATTTGTTAGTTTTGTCATATTTAATGTATATATAAAATAATATACGGTGTTTATACTATTTAGATGTTTACTCCCAAATTAATAGATAATAATTCCAGAACCTATTTAGTAAATGTATTACAAAAATGCCATGAAAATCGTGTGAATGTTTATTATTATGTATTTAATTTAGGTATATTATTTTTTTTTATACTTATATTTGGTTTTGCTTTGTATTACAGTTATACAAACAAACTTTCTGACTATGAAAAACAACAGAATATGTTGAAAGACCAAGAATATATATTATCCAAAATAAGATTTCATCAACAGGTACATCAAGAGAAAAACCAAAAAATGTCAAATATAACAAATTTACCGGTTGTGACTTAAATATATATATATTTGCTTAGTATATATATATTGTAACAATGATAAAAGAAGAAAGAGAGAATATAATTGCAAATCAAAATACAGCACAAGACAAGTTTTTGTCAATTATTGAAAAATTATCCAAACCCATTAAAAAAGTTGAAGTTTTAGAAAGACTGGAAGGCGATTTAGATTTAAATGTATTTCAAGAATTAAATTTAGGTATACCAGAAGAGATTTATTTTCAAGAAGGAAAAATTACAAGAATAAAAAATATACCTGAAGGAGTAAAACGATTTGAATGTGTCAATAATTTATTAGTTGAATTAGAGAACCTACCTATCACTTTAGAACATTTAAACCTGGAATTTAACTATATTGAGTCATTAGATGTAAGTTCTCTAAAAAATCTTGAGATTCTTAATGTTTCCAACAACAAGTTGAAGGAATTAAAAAATTTTCCTCAATCATTAATAGAATTAAAATGCACTCACAATAGTCTTGAATCAATTAATCTAAAAGATATTTCAAATTTGAAAACACTTCATATTTCTAATAATTTAATCACTGTTATAGAGAACTTACCTGATAGTTT
>MDSV01200691.1_pt1 | contig 18532 bp, 20 predicted proteins | sample 810851 | NCBI WGS metagenome assembly MDSV01 (sample SAMN05326640, study PRJNA326480) | marine metagenome | isolation source: seawater | place: Atlantic Ocean: North East | collected 2012 | reverse complement strand
ATTTAACACACGGTGAAGGATTTGGTAGACCATTACTTGAAGCTAGTATATCACAAAAACCTGTTATAGCTCCAAATTGGAGTGGTCATACAGATTTTTTACATAAAAATTTAGCTGTACTACTAAGTGGTGAATTACAGAATGTAGAAAAGGGTTCAGTACCTGATGAATTTTTTATGGATGGTGCACAATGGCATACTGTGAATTATCAACAAACCTCAGCTATAATGAAAAATGTGTATAAAAGTTACAAAAAATATACACTTAATGCTAAAAAACTTGGTGTGATAAATAAATCTAAATTTTCATTAGATGCTATGACACGAAAGTTAGGTAAAATATTGGATAAATATGTACCTGATTTTCCAAAAGAAGTTCAGTTAGAGTTACCTAAACTTAAAAAAGTAAATTCAAATGTAACTCCAAAAATTAAGTTACCAAAATTAAAGAAAGTATGATATGGAAAGAGTAATTAATTGTCCTGTATGTTATGATACAAATCAATGTTTTGAAGAAATGCAAAAAGAATACAGTTCTTACTTGTGTTTTCATTGTGGATTTATGAGTGATTCTCGTTATGAAATAGATAGTTTACAATTAATAGAGAACTTAAAAAAATCACCAAAACTAGTTAGAGAGGCTAAATTTGAGGATAAAGCTAGAAACATTGTATGGTTTCCATCAGTAATTAATATGGGTGAACTAGGTATGATTTTTCCAGAAGGAACTGCTAAAAAATATGTTTGGAAGTATGCAAAAGTTGTTCCTATTCCTAAAGAAGAAGCTGCAAAGTATGATAATTATGATAGAAGACTTGATGTTGAAAACGCTATGGAGTTTGGTCAATATGAGTTTATAAAAGCTTGTGAAGAAATGGGAATAACACGAAATATGAAACAAAATGTCTAAACAGATTTATAGTTGGGGTAAAGTAAAAGCTGGAGATATTATATCTTTTAGGTATCAATCTTTAGATTCTGAATACTCCCTCACTACTTTATTAGTTTTAAATCCAAAACTAAAATATATAAAAAAATCTGGAGAGCGAAACATTCATTTGGTTGGACTTAAACTTGAAGAACGTTTTATAGTACCAACAATAAGAAGTAAACCATTACTCGTAGCACTTTTATTAAAAACTGGTAATGTAGAAGTTGTTGATGAATCAAGTGGTATTTTTAGAGTAGAAATTCCTGGAGTTACTCCACAAGGAGTTCCAATAACTACATATAGAAAACTAAAAACTATAATACAAAAAAATTCATTATACAGAACATATGATTATAAACAAGCCATAAAATCTGCAGTATTCTTAGAACCAATAGTTTTACCAAGAAAATTTGTAGAGGTGTTAGTTGAAAATTAGTTATGGAATTACAGTACACAATGAAGCAGATGAACTAAATAAGTTATTAGAAATATTAATCCATAAAACAGACCCTGAAGATGAGATAATTATTTGTGTTGATGGTAATGATGAAAAAGTACAAGAAGTTATAACGAGTTGGGTTCAACAATATGGAAGTGACGATGTTCAGAAAATAAAAGACATCATAGTATATAACAGAAAACTTGATGGTAATTTTGCATCACAAAAAAATTCGGTTATAGAACATTCAACTGGTGATTATATCTTTCACATAGATGCGGATGAATATCCACACGAAACATTATTAGAACAACTTAAACAAATAATAGAAATGAATGATGGTGTTGATTTAATTTGGATACCCCGTGTGAATACAGTTGAGGGTATGACACAAGAACACATTCAAAAATGGGGATGGAGAGTTACAGAGAATAATTGGGTAAATTACCCTGACTATCAAAGTCGTGTGTTTCGTAGAGATAAAAGTATAAGATGGAAAAGACCTTTACACGAATTAATAGATGGTTGTAAAACATACGCACACCTACCACCAATGGAATATTTAAGTTTGTATCACCCAAAAACAATACAAAAACAAGAACAACAAAATATGTTTTATATGAATAACTTTAAAAGAGAGTTATTAGTACGAGGTAGTGAGTGATAAAAATTAAATTTGGTGAATATTTAACCAACCATCGGAATGAGACAACTTATAGACCATTTGGTATGGCTAAACACACGTTTAGAGATGTTGGTATAGAAATGGATACAAAATCTGATGACTATGATTATTTATTTGTAGCACAATCTAGTATTTCAGACAAAAGTTTACCACTAAAAGAATCTGTAGAAAAAGGTTTAGAGTTTGTATCTAAAATTACAGGTGACTATATGATTGTAGATGGTCAAGACTCTACTTCACTTATAGGAACAATAGATGTATTTAGAGAATCAAACGCTTTATTATTTTTAAAAAATACATACTTAAAAGATTTTGATTTATATAAAAAAGGATGGGTTAACGGTAGAATGTATTGGGGTGAGGGTGAGTATTCAGTACCAGATATTGATGAACTAAAACCTAGAATGAAACTTACTGGTTTCAATTGGTGTCATCCAACACTTTGTGTAAATTTAGATAAAGAAAGACTTATGCCAAAGTGGAGATATAACTTTCCAGAAAAAGAGTATGATATATCTTGTATGTTTGGATACCCAACACCAGAACCTGTATATGAACACGGATTATGTCAAACGGATTACTATGACTTACATCGAAAAAATTTATTTGATACATTGGGTGATAAGTATAATGTAGCTGGTTTAGTAAATGGACAAAAAATACCAATACAAAAGTATTATAGAAAAATGATGATGTCAAAAATTATATTAGCTCCACTTGGTTATGGTGAACTAGCTCCAAGAGATGTGGAAGCTACAATATTTGAGTGTGTTTTGATGAAACCAGATGTTAGTCACATATTAACAGAACCATTTATATACGAAGATGATGAAACTTATATATCTGTAAAGTATGATTGGTCTAATTTAGAAGAGAAAGTAGACTATGTGCTTTCTGACTGGAAAAATATACAAGAACGAATTGTTCATAATACTAGAAAAAAATATGAAGAAAAATATCATATAAATAATCTTGTATTACATTTTTATAATATACTAAAAGACTTGGGAGGTGTTACTTCAGAATGAAATTTGCACTAGTAATTGATAGTATCGGAGATGGTAAGACAGAATCTTTTTATGTTAAAAATAACGAAGCTTTTAACTTTAAAACTAACGAACCATATTCACCTGAGAGTTCATTAAATAGTAAGTGTTTTATAAGCACTTATAATTATCCTTGGCTATTTGAAGAGGGTTATTTTCTAAATTGGTCTGACTTCAAATACGATTTACCTGATATAGATTTAGATTTAATTTTTGTAGTAAGAGAACGTAGTCTAGCTAGAACTGATGGATTTTATGATGGTTGGTGTGAAGTAGAAAATCTCAGAAATAAATATTCTAATGCTAAAGTGGTAGCATTTTTAAAAGAAATATGGGTTGGTGTTGAGTATGATTATACTGACCCAAGACATCTAGCAAGAATAGATTTTTTAAATGAATGTGATACCGTGTTGATGAATAGACCAGAGGATAAAATTGGAATATTTAAACACCTACAAGACTATGTAGACAAACCTTTTAATTTTGTAGCTCAACCACATAATATGAAATACTTTTATGATAATTTTTATAAACCTAAAGATTTAGTTATATGGGCATATCTACCAACTCATCCACCTAGAAGAGCTAATACTTATCAGTTTGCGTATGATATGTCTAAGAAATTTAAAATTCCTGCTATTTCTAAACAAAATGATTTACATTTACCATTAGAAACATTTATTAAAAGTTGGTCACCGTGTCTGTTTCATTTTAATTTAGACCCAATTGATTACTATCCTGGAAAACAAGCCGTACATACAGCTAGTGTAGGAACTATAAACATTGGTGGTGTCAACGATAATCATTTTTCATTATACCCAGAAACTGCTACTTGTGATACTAAAATTTTAGAGGAAAGACTTACTGAATATATAGAGGATGAGAACAAACGAAATGAAGTTATAACTCACGCTTGGAATAAAGTAAATGAAGTCTTTAGTTTTTCTTCTGTACGAAAACAAATACAGAATATTAAATTTTAATCTGGGAAAAAACGTATATACTTATATACAGTAACATAAAGGAAATAATATGGAAAAGAAAATACTAGTAACGGGTGGAACTGGTATGGTTGGTAAATACTTACAAGATATATTACCAGCTGACCCTAATACTATATACATCGGTTCTAAAGATTGTGATTTAACTGACAGTAGTCAAGTTGATAAAATGTGGGATAAAGTAAGACCAACTAATGTTATACATCTGGGAGCTAAAGTTGGTGGAATAATAGAAAATCTTGCAAGTCCAGCTGATTTTTATAATCAAAATACTCTTTTAAATACAAATGTTTTGATGATGTCAAAGAAATATAATGTAGAAAGATTTACAGCCATACTTAGTACTTGTATGTACCCAGATGTTGTTGAAAATTATCCAATGACAGAAAATGATTTACATTTAGGCCCCCCAGCTAATGCTAATTTTAGTTATGGATTCACGAAGAGGTCTTTATCAGTTGGTATAAATGCATATAATATACAATATAAAACAAAATATAACTATCTTGTACCGTGTAATTTATATGGTGAATATGACCACTTTGATGACCCAGAAAAGTGTCACTTTATTACTGCTCTGATACGAAAAATAATTGATTCAGAAAACGCTGGAAGAGATACAATAACTTTATTTGGTACAGGTGCTCCATTACGACAATTTATGCACGCTAGTGACTTAGCTAGAACTATAAAGTTAGTAATTGAAAGAGATATTACGGAAAGTTTTAATGTTGCTACACCTGAAGAAAACACAATAAAAGATATGGCAACTATTACATTAGACGCACTAAATAAAAAATTGGGTGTCATATTTGATACAGATAAACCAGATGGTCAAATTAGAAAAACTGTTAGTTCTGATAAAATGGAATCCATACTTGGTGATTTTGAATTTACAAAATTAAAAGATGGTGTATTAAAAGTTTATAATAAGGTAATAGAAAAATATGGAAAATAAAATATTCTGGCCTTTAATGAAGGATTGTATAACACAAGACGATAAGAAAGAATTAGTAAATTTTATCAATACGTCTAATAGATTTACAAATGGTATAAAGGTAAAAGAGTTTGAAAAAAAATGGAGTGAGTGGTTAGGTGTTGATTATTCTTTATTTGTGTCATCTGGTAGTACAGCTAATTTACTTTTATTATCAGCTATAATATCAAAGTATAATCTAAAAAGAGGTGATAAGGTGTTAGTACCAGCTATGACTTGGGTAACTAATGTAGCACCTGTTATACAGTTGGGATTAGAACCTATATTTTGTGATACAGAACCAGATACATTTAGTTTCAATACTGAACATTTACAACAGATAGCTAAAAAACATAAAGATATAAAAGTTGTTTTTGTGACACACCTATTTGGTATTCCTGCACAAATTAATAAATTTAAAAAAATCATACCAGATGCTATATACATTGAAGACTGTTGTGAATCACACGGAGCTTTAATTGACGGAGAAAAAGTAGGAACTAAAACAGAAGCTTCTACATTTAGTTCATATTTTGGTCACCATATGACTACAGTTGAGGGTGGATTCATTAGTACAAACGATAAGACTTTATATGAGTTAATGAGAGCTAAAAGAAGTCACGGTTTAGCTAGAGAATGTTCTCCAGAAGTATTTGAAGAATATAAAATAAAATATCCAGAAGTAGATAGTAGATTTTTATTTGTTACTGATGGTTTTAATGTTAGAAACACAGAGTTTGGTGCTGTACTTGGTTTATCCCAATTAACTAGATTAGATTCTATAATAGAAAGACGAAGAGAAGTTTGTGATAGGTTTGTTTCTATATTACAAAAGTATCCTACTGAGTTTTACATACCTAATTTTGAAGGTAATAGTAGTTTTTCTTTACCATTTATTTTAAACACTCAAGATTTACGAATTAAACTTCAAAATTATTTAGAAGAAAATGGAATTGAAACAAGACCATTGTGTAGTGGAAATTTATTGAGACAACCATTTTTAGAAGATTATGAGTTAGATTTTGATGGTGAACCTGGCGTAGATTATCTACACTTTAATGGATTTTTTATTGGTAATAATCATTTGGTAACTGATGAAGATTTAGATAAATTAGAGGAATTACTAGGTGAATATTTCAGAATACTATAAATATTATTTAACACTTCACGAAAATCCTAAGTGTAAATTATTACATTTTATAGGACAATGGGTTACAATATTATTTACCACATTTATATTATATAATTGGTATTGGTATTTTATACCAATAATACCGTTAGTGATTTATCCATTTGCTTGGAGTGGACATTATTTTTTTGAAAAGAATGAACCAGCTGCATTTCATAATCCAATTTATGCTAAGTTGTCAGATTGGTTAATGTTTAAAGATATTATTCTTGGGAGATTGAAAATATGGTAAAGAAGATTTTAGTTACAGGCGGAGCTGGATATATAGGTACTTCATTAGTTCCTAAACTTTTGGATTTAGGACACGAAGTTACAGTTTTTGATAACTTAATGGTGGGTGGTAATCAACTATTACCATTCTTTAAATATAAAAATTTTAATTTTATTAAAGGTGATATTAGAAATCTTAAAGAATTAAAAGAATCTGTAAAAGGTAATGATATAATTGTTCATCTAGCCGCTCTTGTTGGATTCCCAGTATGTAGAATGAATCCAGATTTAGCTAAAGAAACTAATGTTCAAGGCACTATTAATTTAATAAAAGCGTGTGATAAGAATCAAATTATTTTCTATGGTTCTACTGGTAGTAACTATGGAGCTGTCAAAGATATTTGTACTGAAAGTACACCACTACATCCTTTAAGTCTTTATGGGGAAACAAAAACAAAAGCTGAAAAGTTACTTATGAAGAGAGGTAATACTATAGCGTACAGATTCGCTACAGCGTTTGGTGTGTCTCCTCGTTTGAGATTAGATTTACTTGTTAATGACTTTACATATAAATGTATAAAGGATGGATATTTAGTTGTTTACGAAAAAAATTATATGAGAACATTTATTCACGTATCTGATATAGCTAAATGTTTTGTTTTTGGAATTGAAAATATAAATAAAATGGTTAACAATGTTTTTAATGTTGGTAATGACTTAATGAATCACAGTAAAGAAGACGTGTGTGAAATGATTGGTAAAAAAACAGGTGCGTTTATACATTATGAGGAAATAGGTGAAGATGCAGATAAAAGAAATTATGTGGTTAGTTACGATAAAATAAAAAAATTAGGTTTTGAAACTTCAATAACTGTTGAAACTGGTATTGATGAAGTAATAAAAGCACTAAAAGTAACAGAATTTAAAAATCAGTATTCAAATGCAAAATATTATTAAAGATAAAATATCATTCGTGGGTCTTGGAAAGTTAGGACTCCCACTATCTACCATTTTTGCTAAAAATGGAGTGGATGTTGTTGGTATAGATACACAACAAACATTAGTGGATAAATTAAATAATGGAGAACTACCATTTTTTGAAGAGGGGTTAGAAGAAAATTTAAAATTATCTCGTGACAATATAGAATATAAATCAAGTTACAATGGAATAACAAGTGATACTGATATTACTATAATATTAGTGAATACACAAATAGGAAAAACTTATTCATCTGTGAATGTTAAGTATGTAATTCAAGATATATGTAATGAATTAAAAAATTCAGATAAACCATATCATTTATTCATACTAAGTAGTACTGTTATGCCAGGAGATACACAAGATATTTTTATACCAATGATAGAAAAACTTACAAATAGAAAGTTAAACGAAGGGTTTGGATTTTCATATGTACCAGACATAGTTAAATTAGGTTCAGTAATAAAAGACTTTGAAAATCCTGATGTGGTTATGATTGGAAGTAGTGATGATTATAGTGGTAAAATTACAAGAGAATTATATGAAAATATTCCTACCAATAATCCACCAATACTACAGATGTCATTATTAGAAACAGAAATATCTAAATTTAGTTTAAACGCATATCTTGTCACTAAGATTAGTTTTGCTAACTTTTTGTCTAATCTATGTGAAACAGTTGACGGAGTTAATGTAGATAATGTTACTAACGCTATAGGTTATCATAAACCCATAGGACATTATTTCTTGAAGGGTGGATTATCATTTGGTGGAACTTGTTTTCCAAGAGACACATCAGCTTTTATTGAACTTTCTGAAAAATTTGGATTAGATGCAAAACAGTTAAAGGCTACAGATGAAATAAACAAATATCAACACTCAAATCTACTTAATATTGTTAAGAATCAACAAAAAAATAGTATTAGTGTATTGGGTCTATCGTTTAAACCAAATACACCTGTGATAATTGAATCCCCATCTATTAAGTTAATAGAAAGTTTATTACTTGAGGGTAAAACAGTCAATGTATATGACCCATTATGTATAGACGAGATAAAAGAAACGTTTGGAGATAAACTAAATTACTTTAATTCTGTGAAGGATTGTTTTGAAGTTGGTGAATTAGTTATTATTACATTACCATATGATGAGTTTAAAGATATTGATGATACTTGGAAGAGTTTTGATGACCAAGTAATTTTGGATTGTTGGAGAGTTTTAGATAAGGACAAATTCAACAATATTTCATATAAATGTTTAGGGAGAAAAAATTAGTATGTTTAGTTACAATGAATATAAAAATTTGATAAGTTTAGTTAGCACTAATTTACCTATAGTAGATTTTTTAGATGTGTACGTAAATGATGTTATGCCTAAATTTTGTGTTCTAAGACACGATATAGAATTTTCAGTAGATAGAGCTTTAAAACTTGCTCGTGTTGAATCTGACGAGTTAGGAGTAAATTCTACGTATACAGTACAATTAAGAAATAATACTTATAACGCTCTTTCAGAAAAAAATATTAAAGCTATTAGAGAGATTAAAAAACTTGGACACAGTATTGGATTACATCAAAACCCCCCACCAATGGAGGATATGGAACTAATAGAGTATATCCAGAAGGACATTGAGACATTAGAACATTATTATGGGTTCGAAGTAGATAGATATGCATTTCATAGATGTGGTAGTAATCCAGGAATACTTGAAAAATATGTAGAAGTTCCAAATAAAATCAATTGTTATGCTAAAACATTTTTTCACTATTTTCAAGGACAAAAACCAAATAAATTAAAAGTTCATTATGTAGCAGATTCAAACCATAAATGGAAATATGGACATCCATTAGATTTAAATTTTAGTAAAGTTGATAAACTACAGTTATTGACACATCCATATTCTTGGACTGAAAAGGGGATACCAAATAATTATAGTAATTATACACTTTTAATAAAAGAAAGAAATGATGAACTAATATCATCTATGAATACAGAAACTAAAACTTTTCCAGGAGAAATATTGGAGAGTGTAGGATGAAGAAAAATGTAGTTTTTATGGCGTGTGTAGTTAACAAGGATAGAGTAAAAAAATACGGTAATTTTGATTACTTTCATTATTCTATAAAAACGTGGGAGTATTGGTGTAAGAAAAATAATTGTGAGTTTGTTTTATTTGATGAACCTTTTATGGAAGATATGAAAAAATATAGAATAAATTGGCAAAAAGAAGTTTTTGTTTTTGATGTATTAGAAAAAAGAAAAATAGATTATGACCAAATTCTAATATTAGATAGTACGTGTATGATTAAGTGGAACGCACCAAACTTCTTTGATTTAACCGACCACAAATTTACAGTAACTAGAGATTCAGATAATTTAAGTTGGATATACAATAGCATTCAAGGATACAAAGAGTTTTTTGATGGATATGAATGTGATATAAAAAAATACTTTAATTCAGGTTTTGTAATTTTTAATGAAAATCATAGAGACTTTTTTGAATCTTTTAAACAACTTTACTTAGATAATGTAGATGAGTTTTGTGAGTTACACGACAAAACAGGAACAGCTGAACAGACTCCACTTAACTATTGGGTTCAGATGAAAGGTATTGATGTAAATTATTTAAATGGTATGTTGTGGAGATGTAGTCACTTGTATAGAAAAGATATGTTTAATCATAATTGGCAATTAAATGAAGATAAAACACCATTCTTTATAAAGTATCCGTATGTGTGGATGTTTAGTGGATTTGATAAAGCTAAAAGAGAACCCTGGATGAAAAGTACTTGGGATTTAGTAAAAGATAATTATACACTTGACGAGACTGAAATTTTACTAAATTCGGTAAGACATAAAGATAATTTTAGAATGTCAACATCAAGAAAATTTAAGAAAGACTTAGTAGAATACTTTAGTGAAGATAAGTATAAAGAAATGACAATGGTTGAGTTAGGAGCGTGTCACGGTGATACAACAAAGATTTTTAGTAAAATATTTAAAAAAGTTCACGCTGTAGATTGGAAACAAAGTAATATTGATTTAGCTAAAGAGATGTGTAAGGACTCCGATAATATCACGTATCAAGTATCAAATGTAGCTACTGATGATTGGGATTATCCTAAATGTGATGTTGTGTTTATAGATGCTAGTCACGACTATCCTCAAATATTATTTGATATAGAAAAATCACTTAATTATTTTGATAACCCCATTATTATATTAGATGACCACGGTAATCCAAATAATACAAGTATTAGAAAAGCTATAGATGAAATGGTTGATAAAAACAAGTTAAAAATAAAAAAGTATATAGGTGAAGATTCAGGTTTTAAAACTAAATCTGGTTGGTGTATGAATGATAGGGAAGGAGTTATCTGTACAATATGAAAATTGCATATACAATGAACGGATTGATTGGTGGGTTTACTGGTAAAAATTATGTTGGTTCATCTGACGAAGATTCTAAGTTAATTTTAAGATATGTTAGTGAATCTATTAAAAAATTTGTTAAACCAAATTGTGATGTGGATTTCTTCATCTTTAGTTGGCATACAAATTTCGAAGATGACTTTAAAAAATGTTTAAGTCCAGTAAAAATAAAATTAGAACCACAAAAAGATTTTGATATACCTGTACACTTATTGGGTAAGAATGATAAGAGAGTTATAGCTCACAAAAGTAGATGGTATGGATTCAAAGAGGTTATGAAACTAGTGAATGAACACGAAGTAGAAAATAACTTTGAATATGACTTAGTTGTTAACGCTCGTCTTGATATATGTTGGAATAGACCAATGTCATTTAATTTATCAAATAATAAATTTCATATACCATATCATATTGATAGAATGGCGTATGGTTGGCCAAATGCACCTGAAATTTTAGACCACATATTTGTTGCAAATTCAAATTGGATGAAAGCATATTCAAATCTGTACGATAATTTAGATGTTTATACTTTACCAGGTCAATGTCCACAATGGAATACTATATCCCATCACTTTTTAATGGTTTGGCATTTATCTAAACTTGGATTATTATCAGATGATATTATTAGTAAATCATTTAGTTGTTGGACAGATTGGAATTCAAATACAGGTAAAGGTGTAAGAGAGGTTGATTATGATATTTTTAGATATATAAATTTAGATAGAGAAAAAGTATTAAAAGAATTGGAAGGAAAATAAAATATGAGTAAACCAAAAACAATATTTTGTGATTTAGATGGAACACTTGTAAAACATCCCGGCGATATAAGTGTATTAACTTCACCTGAATATAAGTTAGAAGTATTACCTGGAGTAAAAGATTTGTTAAAACATATTGATTCAAATAGATATTATTTAGTAATAACTACAGGTAGAAAAGAAAGTTTAAGAGAACCTACTATTAAACAATTACAAAAAGTTGGTATTTTTTATGATAAATTAATTATGGGTTTTGGGGGTGGTGACCGTATACTTATAAACGATAGAAAACCTAATAGTAATAGAGATACCGCATACGCGATTAATTTAGAAAGAGATAAAGGAGTAACTAATGAAAACTGTATATAAGCCGTGGGGAAAAGAAGAGTGGTTAGAGTTAAATGATAAATATTGTTATAAAAGAATATACATTAATGCTGGAACGAAAACAAGTTATCAATACCACGAACATAAATTAGAAAGTATGTATTTAATAGAAGGTACTGCAGAATTTTGGTTAGAAAATGATGAAGGTATAGTTGAAAAGACAATAGAAGAATCTGGATTTTTTACTACTTTAACACCACTAAAAAAACATAGAGTTGTAGCGATAACTGATATAATTATACAAGAAGTTTCTACCCCCGAAGTTGATGATGTTATTAGAATTTCAGACGATTCTGGTCGTATTTCTGGAAAAATAAAACACGAACATTTAAACCCAGCATTATGTATACTAGCCGCTGGTATAGGTAGTAGATTAGAAAATTTATCAGAACATACCAATAAAGGATTATTACCATTAGACAATAAAGCTATTATAACACATATGATAGAAAAGACACCAAAAGAATATGAAATAGTTGTTGCTCTAGGTCATAGAGGAGATATGGTTAGAGAATATTGTCAAGCCGCTCACCCAGAAAGAACATTTAAATTTGTTGAAGTTGATAACTATGAAGGTGTAGGAACAGGTCCAGCCTATTCTATAAACCAATGTAAGGAATATTTACAACGACCCTTTATTTGGGTAACTGCAGATACAATTATATCTGATGAATTACCTGTATTAGATAGTAATTGGTTGGGTGTTTATCCAACTGGTATTCCTGAATTATATGCTACAGTTGATGTAGATAAGGATGATGCTATTAGTTTAAAAAATAAAAATAAACAAGGTTATAATAATGCATTTATAGGTTTAGCTAGTGTTTATGATTATAAAACATTTTGGAATGAGTTGGATGTAGATAGTGGTGAGATAGTAAGTGCTTATTACGATTTGAGTAAATATTCAAGTATGAAAGTTAAGAGATTTGATTGGTACGATGTAGGAACTGTTGATAACTATATAAAAGCTAAAAGTATATTTAAAGATAGTAAGGTATATAGTATTCCAAAAGTTAACGGTGAATTTTTATATAAGATTAATAATAAATTTATTAAATTATCCTCAGATAAAAATTTCATAAAAAATAGAATAAATAGAGTTGATGAGTTATCTAATCTAGTACCACCATTAAATTTTACAGGTAAAAATTTATATTCATACGACTGGGTTGATGGTGAAGTATTATATGATTATGATGATTTGGAAATTTGGAAAAGATTTTTAGATTTTGCTAATAAAAATCTATGGAAGAAAATTAATGTAGATAATAATTTTACCGAAATATGTAAAGAATTTTATTATGATAAAACTATGAGTAGACTAGATATGTTTCTTGATAGTAGAGATGATTCATTTGAGAAAGAACATATAGTTAATACTATTAAAACGAATACTATTGATAAATTATTAAAAAACTTTGATTGGGATAGAATTTGTGACGGTATTCCTACAAAAGTATTTCACGGAGACTTTCATTTAGACCACGTAGTATATAATGGCACTGATAACTTTTATATGTTAGATTGGAGACAAGATTTCGCCGGAGGTAATGTGGGTGATGTTTACTATGATTTATCTAAAATGTATGGTGGGATTTTAATGTCATATAAATTGATGAAAGATAGTAGTAATTTTTCTTGTTATGTTGATGGTGAAGTTGTGGAGTATAAATATAAATCAGAACTTATATTGAATAAGTTCAAACCTATTTATGAGAATTGGATTACAAAAAATGGTTATGATTTGGATAAGGTTAAGTTAATAACAACTTTAATATTTTTGAATATGGCTCCATTGCATGAAAAAGAATTTGGTGATTTATTATTTTTTAAGTCAAAAGAAATGTTACAAGAATTAAATGATTAATAAAGAAACTAAAATATATTGTTCGTTTTCGTCTAATCCAGGAAATAATGGTTGTATATTCTTTAATAGTGAATTTAAAGAACTTAATATAAACGCTATATATAAATCTTTTTATTCAGATGATATTAAAAAATCTATAGGAGCGGTAAAGAGTCTTGATATAAAAGGATTCGCTTTAAGTATGCCATTTAAGATTGAAGCATTAGATTATGTTGATGAAGTAGAAGATTCAGCAAGAAAGATTGGTTCTATTAACACGGTAGTAAACAAAGATGGTTATTTAAAGGGATATAATACAGATTGGGTTGGTGTAAAAAAATATTTTGAAATAAGAAGATTTGATTCAATATATATTATGGGTAACGGTGGTTTTAGTAAAGCAGTTCAATACACGTGTGATGTTATGGATATTGGATTTGAGGTTATTACACGAGAAAATTTGAATATACTAGAAGAACTTGAAGATAAAATTATTTTTAATGCAACACCTGTTGATGTAAATACTGATAATTTTTTAATAGATGGTAGACCACATACAGATGCTGGAAGAGAGATTGCATTATATCAGGCAAAAGAACAGTTTAAAATTTATACAGGAGTAAAAATTGATTAAATATTTTATAGGCCCAATGAGTAAAAACGTAGTTGATACTATTTTAGAATTAGAAAGTAATCAAATAGGATTTATACCATCAAGAAGACAAGTTGATTATAGTGGTGGTTATGTAAATAATTGGACAACTAAACAATTTTCTGAATACGTTAATGGTAGAGTTGTCATAGAGAGAGACCACGGCGGTATCGGTCAAGGTTATGAATATGATGATGGACTAGAATCATACAAACACGACTCAGAAAATTTTAGTATTATTCACGTAGACCCCTGGAAAGTTTACCAAGATTTTCAAAAAGGAGTTGAAGAGGTTGTTTCTTGTATAAAATATATCTATTGGAAAAATCCAATGATAAAATTTGAAGTAGGTACAGAAGAATCTATAAGAAGATTTGAGGTAAGTGAGTTAGAAAAATTATTACAAAGTTTAGAATATAAGTTACCAAGTAATATTTTTAAAAATATTGAATATGTTGTTGTACAATCAGGTGTAGGATTAGATTTAGGAAAACAACAAAACACTGGTGCTTTTAATCCAAAAAGGTTAGAGGATATGGTAGAGGTTTGTAAAAAGTTTGGTAAGAAGAGTAAGGAACATAACGGAGATTATCTATCAAGTAAAGAATATAAAGATAGGTTTGATTTAGGATTAGATTCAATTAATATAGCACCAGAGTTTGGACAATTGGAGACCCTTGTTTATTTAGATAAAGGTGATACTACATTTATAGATAAGTGGTATAAAATTTGTTACGATTCAAAACGGTGGGAAAAATGGGTTAGTAAAGATTTTATCCCTAAAGACAATAAAGAAGAGTTAATAAAAATATGTGGACACTATGTTTTATCAGATAAAGAATTTAACTCAATAAAACCAGATATTGATGATGAGATTAAAAAAACAATTAACAATAAGTTGTTGGAGTTATTAAATTGAAATGAAAAATTTAGTTTTTATGTTGGATGTTGATATAAAAGGTGATGGTAGATACGCGAGTAGTAGAAGAACCGCTTATAAATATTCAATAGATAGTTGGAAGAAATGGTGTAATAAAAATGACTGTGAATTATTTGTTCTTAATGATTTGTTAATGTCTAATGATAAAATGGGTATTTGTTGGCAAAGATATTATTTGTTTGATATATTAGATGCTAACGAAGTAGAATACGACCAAGTTTTAATGGTAGATGCAGATACCATAGTTCATCCTGACTGTCCTAACTTTTTTGAAATGACAGAAAATAAGATGTGTGCGGTTGAATTTGATGGAAGTTGGGATTGGGTTCTAAGAGGGATTGAGAACTATTCTAAGTATATGTTTGATGGTTATATGATGCCTTGGGAAAAATACTTTGATTGTGGATTTTTAATTATTAATAAAAATCATAAACAATTTTTCCAAGATATTGTAAGTTTTTATTTTACAAATCAAGATAATTTGATTAAATTACAAGAAACTTTTCACAATGGTACAGACCAAACACCTGTAAATATATTAACTCACTTACACAAGATAGATTTAAAATTATTACCATATGAATTTAATATGAATGATATAGATAGAAAAGAAGCACTTACTGAAGATTTATTGTTTACAAAATGCGGATGGGTTTATCAGTATAATGCAATACCAAATAATAAAGAAAATAAATTTACAAATTATTTTATGAAAAAAACATACAATCACTTTTATGGAGAATTAAATGACTGAATTAAAGAATAAATATGTAATTGGAACACACGTGATGTTCTTTGAAATTGAAATGTACAAAGATTTTGTTGATGGTCTTGTGAACTTATTAGAGACCGTAGAGAATAAAGATAATGTAACTATAGACTTATGTTTCAATCTATCCGAACAAATTGAAAAAATAGATGAGACTAAAATAAAAAGAAGTGGTTTATTAGAAAAATTTAATAGTGGTGTTGATAGAATAAAAGAGTTAGGTTACGTTGTAAAAACACGAATTGTGGAAAAAGATGAACTGTATTTACACACAGATTATAGAAGAGATTTAAACTATAACTATTGTAAAAAAGTAGACTACGTTATGTGGGGTGAAACAGATAGTTTATTTCCTAAAGAAGCGTTTCAAGTTATAGAAACATTATCTGTATACACACGTGAACAAAACATACACAGATATTTACTAAGTTTTTCTGATAGAAAAATGTGGGATGCGTCCTGGGACCCGTTGGTTCACGTTGATTATCAAGATTTTGTTTTTGTGGATGATGACGAGGGTCATCTAAATCCAAATCAAGCTAAATCACCAATGTCAATTGAGAAGATGAATGAAATAAATGGTAAAGCTAAAGAGTTTGACTTCACTTATATTAATAAACCAAAGATAAGTGGAGCCTGTCTAGTATTATCATCAGACTTTATAAAATGTGGTGTAAACGTACCACCTTGTCTACTTTATAATGATGATGAGGGTCTTTCTATTATGTCTGAAAGAATATTAGGAGATACTTTTATTCAATTTGTTTGTAGTAATGTACTACACGTTCACGCTAGACGACATCCAAACAAAAGATTATATGTGAAAGGTGAAGATAATCCACATTCATTTATAGGTAAAAAGAATGTAAAGTTTCAAAAATTATTAGAGTTGTCAAAACACAACATAAATAGTTTACACTCAGGTCAAAACAAATTTTATGAATATAGTGATTTAAAAAATATATTAGAGGAAATGAAATGAAAAAAAGAGCGTTAATAACTGGAATAACTGGGATGGATGGTAGTCATCTAGCCGATTTTCTTTTAGAAAAGGATTATGAAGTTTTTGGTATGGAAAGAAGATGTTCTACCAAAAATAGAATTAACTCCGCTCACCTTGAAAATAAAATTACTTTCATAATGGGTGATTTAGCTGACCAAAATTCTTTACTTAGAGTATTAGAAGAATCAAAACCTGATGAGGTCTACAATTTAGCATCACAATCTTTTGTTAAGGAGAGTTGGAATACACCAGAACAATCAATTGATGTAACTGGTGCTGGGGTTTTAAGAATGTTAGAAGCTATTAGACAGTATGAAAAACCAGTTAAATTTTATCAAGCTTCAACATCAGAAATGTTCGGTAGGATGACAGATTATGCTAATGAAAATTCACCATTCTATCCTCGTTCACCATATGGATGTGCAAAAGTATATGCACATTGGATATCAGTAAATTATAGAGAATCATATGATATGTTTAATGTGTGTGGGATATTATTTAATCACGAGGGTGAGAGGAGAGGTAAAGAATTTCTTACAAGAAAGATTACAGATGGTGTTGCTAGAATACATTTAGGTTTGGAAGACTATATAACTCTAGGTAACTTAGATGTTAAACGAGATTGGGGATACGCTCCAGATTATGTTGAAGCTATGTGGTTGATGTTACAACAAGATAAACCGTCAGACTATATAGTAGCTACAGGTAAGTATCATACACCACACGACTTTTTAACATCTTCATTTAAACATATAGGAATTGATGATTGGTCTAAATATGTTAAACAAGATGAACGATTTATGAGACCCGCCGATGTTTATTATTTACGTGGAAATGCTGATAAAGCTCGTGAAGAACTAGGATGGAAACCAAAAACATCTTTTGATGAAATGGTTCGTAAAATGGTACAAAATGATATTGAGTTACTAAAATGATAAGTAAAAACGCAATATTAGAGACCAACGATTTACAGATTGGTAAAAATGTAGTTATAGGAGATAATGTTGAAATACGTTGTCCAGAAAAAATACATATCGGTGATAATTCTGTATTAACGAAAGACATTAAAATAAATTGTACATCATTTGAAGCTGGTGAATATTTGTTTATGTGTGAACGAGTTGAGATTGGAAGAGGTGGTTGTTACGGCCCTAACTCAAGAGTTAAGATTGGTAAACACGTTGGTATATTTGAGGGAACAGTAATAAATCCATCTGAAGAGGTAGAGATAGGTGATGATACAGGTATTGGTGGTGATGTTATGATTTGGACACACGGAGCTTGGTT
>MDSV01099060.1_pt1 | contig 18532 bp, 12 predicted proteins | sample 810851 | NCBI WGS metagenome assembly MDSV01 (sample SAMN05326640, study PRJNA326480) | marine metagenome | isolation source: seawater | place: Atlantic Ocean: North East | collected 2012 | reverse complement strand
TTTAACAAGTCCAGTTGCAAACACACTAGGTGTTGCAGGAGTAGTTGACAAAAATAACGAAACTATTAACTATATGTTGAATAGTGTTATAGACAGGGTATTAAGTAATTTAGCACCAGCTGTGAATTATCAAACAACAAACAGTTTTAGTCCAGCTCACTCACAGGTTATAGATTCTAATTATACAGAAGAAACAGATGCACAAACTACTGTTAATACTTTAATAGGTATTTTGACAGCCGCTTTAACCGCTGGCGTAACAACTAATATTCCAACAGAAAGAGTTGCTAACAATAGTCTTTTTTGTAAAACAGGCCAATTTACGGAACACTTACCAATTATTGTGCCAAGAGAAACAGCAGTTATTGGAGATGAGTTGCGAGGTACAAAAGTTGTTGCTTCACCAGCAGTAACAGGAGCCGCAGATACACCAAAGAGTATTGCAGCTATCCAAAGACTTAAAGCAATTATAAGTGATATTTGTACAAACGGTTCTGTAACAAAAACAGGCGGCAATGCACAAAGTCAAGTTACTTCCAAAGTAGCAGGGTCAGGTGCTGCAGGCACAGCGGCAAATGGATTATTCCAACAGCTAGAAGATTATATTGATTTCCGTGTAAATGGTGCTAGTGGCGATTCTACTACTCCACAGACTACAGGAACAAATACACCTACTACGGATACAGGATATTTATTTGCACAAGAATGTATTGAGGCAAACAGAGAATTTTTAAAATCAGAAGCAATAGCTTTTATTAATGCAACATATCCAAGTTATACATACAGCGAGTCAGCATGTAGAAGAGACGTTGATAGATACCTAGATGGTGTAATATATGACCTTAAATTTACAGGTAATTACAAAACATTACTAAATGCAAGATACTATGCTAACTCAGTAAGTGGTAATGCAAAAGAAGATATGTTCTACATGAGAAATGGTACAGGACTTAGAAATTGTACTATAAGTGGACTAGCAGGTGCATTAGGATCAGCTAACGCTTACGGAACAAAACGTCCAGATGCAGGTGCATTTGTAAGTTTGGATCCAGGATACGGACCAGCAGATACAAATGTTCATATTGTAAGTAAATCACCTTATGTACAAAATGTTTCAACATTTGGCACAGCTTGTATTGGAATGAAAGTTGATGGAGCATTACATGATGCAGGAAACGATTCAATTGTTGCTAACGACTTTACACAAATTTTAAGTGACGGTATTGGAGCATGGATTACAAATTTAGGAAGAGCTGAACTTGTGTCTGTGTTTACATATTATAATCACGTAGGTTACTTAGCAGAAAATGGCGGAAAAATTCGTGCTACTAACGGTAATAACTCTTATGGAGATTTTGGTACAGTAGCTGAAGGACAAGATGCTACAGAAACTGCTATTACTGGTACTGTTGATAACAAATCGACAGAAGCAGAAATTGCAAACGTTTTAACAGACGGAAACAATATTTTAACATTTGAATATACAAATGCAGGAACAGGTTATACGGCAGGTGGTACTACCTTTAGTGTAACTGGTGAGGGATATAGTGCAGCTGTTAATAGTGCAGTGGTTGTCGACGGCGGAGTAATGGAAGTAAGACTTACTGATCCAGCAAGTGATTTAGGTGGAGCAGGATATAAAACTGCCGCAGGAGTTGCACAATCTGGAAATACTACACAAATTGTTATTTCAAATACTGATACTGGTATTAATACCACATACGTAGGAATGAGTGTATACATTACTTCTGGTGCAGGCGCCGGCCAGTATGGTTATGTGAACACATATAATTCAGGTTCTAAAACAGCAACAATTAAAAAACACAGCGATGGTACAGACGGTTGGGATCATGTTACAGGAGTATCTCCTGTTTCAGCACTAGATGATACAACAAATTACATCATCGAACCAAGAGTAACCTTCAGCGGCGGCGGCGTAAGTGCTTATGCAGACATTGCAAAAGGTCGTGTAAAAGTTACAGACGGAAAAATTTCAGAAGTTAGAATATGGGATCCAGGCACAGGCTATTCAGGTACACCTACATTTACATTGACTGATCCTAACAATACTGATGACGCTCCACATATTGTTAGAACCGGTGATGGAGTTCTAAGGCAACCAACTTGGACTAACAGAGGTACAGCATTTACAACAGCTCAAGCAACAGTAACAGGTGATGGTCATGCTGATAGATATCAACCTGGAGCAAATATTAGAATTGCAGGATTAGCATCAGCACCACAAGCCGGAGCAAACGTTGCATTTGCAGGAATTGCAGGTAAATGGTTTAAACTTGTTAAGACTACAAACTTAACAGGCAGTGGACCATATGCAGCAACATTTCAAGTTAGCCCAGACATTACTACAACAGAAGCACCAGAACATGGTGAAGCTACAACAGTGACAATAAGATATAGTCAAGCAAGATTGACTGGTCACGATTATCTTGATATAGGTACAGGTGATTTTTCAGATACAAACTATCCAGGAACACCTAATGTAAATCCTGATCAAACTAAAGAAACAAATAACTTTGGTGGTGGTAGAGTGTTCTTTACATCTACAGACCAAGATGGTAACTTTAGAGTTGGTGACTTGTTTAGTATTGAACAATCAACAGGTATTGCAACTCTGAATGCCGATGCATTTAACATATCAGGATTAAACCAGTTGGAACTAGGATCCGTTGAATTAGGCGGCACAGGTGCAACAATTACAGAATTCTCTACTGATGGAACATTTACCGCAGACAGCGATAATATCGTTCCTACACAAAAAGCTATTAAAACATATATTACTAGTCAAATAGGTGGAGGACAAGGTGAGCTAAATGTAAACAGTATTACAGCAGGGGTGGTACAAATTACTGGTAGTACAATTACTACAACCACTAATGTTGCAATAAATACATTACAGAAAGTAAACTTTGCAAAAGGTGTTGACGGACATCCGTTGGCAATGAACTACTATCTACAACAATAAACATGGAGAAATAAAATGGCAAGTGGAAGATTAGGAGCAAGCGATGTAGCAGCAGGTACATATACAACTGTATATACCTGTCCGGCGTCTACATTTGCTGTAGTAAGCATCAATATGCTAAACAGAGGTAACAGCTCGTGCTTCGTAAGATTAGCGATAGCAGATGCTAGTACGCCGACAAACGGTGAGTTCATCGAATTCGATACAGAACTTACACCAAAGTCGTTACTAGAAAGAACTGGTATTGTTATGCAAGCCGGAAAACTATTAGTTGTCTACACAAATGTTGCTAACGTAAGTGCAGTAGCGTTTGGAATTGAGACAGCGGCATAAATACAATGACAAAGGAATTATAAAATGGGAAGATATATTAATGCAACTCCAGGTCAGGCTTCAACCGTAAGGTCTATTACTACAACCTACCAAGCTCTAGTTAATGATCGTATCTTAGCAGACGCAACAGGTGGTGCTTTTACAATCACCCTACCAGCGGCAGCAGATACAATGGCAGGTGACGTGGTACAGATTTACGACATTGCAGGACAAGCGGCAAGTAATAATATCACCGTAGGACGCAACAGTAATAACATACAAGGTACAGCAGAAGATTTGACTATTAACGTAGCCAATGCTGTGATTACTTTGACTTATACAAATGCAACTTATGGCTGGGTTCTTACAAGTAACTAAACGGAGAAAATTTAAATGGCAACGTTACAATCGATAATAGAAGGTAGAAATCCAGCTTACGTGGGTCAAGAAGAGAATCTTGAAACAGGAAGACTATTCTACTGGACACCAGCATCAGAACACAGCCAATGTCACAAATTTACATATAAGTCACCAGGTAACGGTTGTTTAAGAGTTGAAATTTGGGGTGCAGGTGGTTCTGGCGGTAAAATGTGTTGTTGTGGTCAGGGTGTTCCGGGCAATCCAGGAGCATACGTTGTAAAATGTTTTTTAGTAGATGCGAATTCAAAAGTTTGTGGATGCGTAGGTAGCTCATGCGGCAACGCTGACACAATGTGTTACAGAGGCAGAAGTACAGGCACATGTGTTTGTTACTTCGGCGCAGCCAGTGATAACACAATATGTGGATGTTTATGTGCCCAAGGTGGCGAAGGCGGCACAACTATGTGTGCTCCAAGTGCAAGCTCATTTTGTTGTTTTGTAGCAGACGGTAGTTTCTGTACAACAGCAATGACAAATCCAGCTGGTTCAGCTTGGGGTACAGGTTGCGGACTAGCATGTAATACAAGGACCGACGGTACAGTGGCAGGAACGATAGCTAACGCATACGGAGGCGATATCAACTGCCCAGGCGGAATTAGTTGTACAAGTTTTTATAATTGTGATAGTGCTAATCACTGTTATGTACAATATCATGTGAAAGTTCCAGCAGGTACACACGCCACAGGTGGAGGTATGGTAAACTTCTCAGGAGACAATGACAGTCAGATAGCAATAGGTGGTACGGGTGGATATCATCATTATCATAGCTATGCACTAGAAGGAATGAAGAGATCACCTTCCAACGGATGGAGTACCAATCAATTTTGTTACTTTAGTCGACTGTGCGGATGTTATGAAAACAACGGCTGTCAATCAACAGCACCAAGAGGACACGGCGGAGTTCCGTCTATGACGTGTAACAGCGTTAGAGACCAAGGTCAACGCGGTGGACACGGTGCAGTAAGAATTTTATGGAGAGCGGCAACGTGATAAGGATTAAAAAATGGCAACACTAGACACATTAATAACTGAAAGACTGTCAAAAAGTTATCCAATTGACGAAAGTAATTTAGAAGACGGCGAAATCTACGTTTTTTGCTCTGCAAGACAATTCGGATGTTTTACTAATTGTTTTGCTTGGTATTCACCAGGTGCAGGTACTGCACTAATTGAAATTTGGGGAGCAGGCGGTTCAACAGGGTGTCAATGTTGTTGTAACTTCAGCGTAGGTGGACAATCAGGAGCATACGCTAAGAAAACAGTAACTATGACTGCTAATGGATATGTTTGTGGCAACACAGGTCATCCATGTATGCCAAACGCTTCATTTTGTTATCCAGGATGTTCAGAGGCAACTTGTGTGTCAATATGTTTAGGTACAGCTAGTACATGTAGTTGTATGTGTGCTCAAGGTGGTAACGGCGGATTTACAGGATGTAGAACAAGTACATCTGCTATGTGTTGTTTACAGAACTGTTGTTTCGCAGCTTATCAAGGCTGTGGACTAAGTGTTGGTTGCGGAATTGTATGTGGATGTAGAAATACATATGCAGTAGCAACAGCATATGGAGGCGATATCAACTGCCCAGGTACATATTCCTGTAATGGACAATGGACTTGCGACACCAGCCAAAACACAGATTATATACAAGCATCAAATGCTATACCCCATGGACAATACGTGTCAGGCGGATATCAAGCAACATCAATGCATGCAGGGGAAGATGGAAACATGCCAGGTCAAGCACAATCAGGAAACTGGCGAGCACCTCAAATGAATGCCAAAGGCTCTATTGCAAGAAATATTTCACCAATGCATCCAAGTACAGGTAGTTGTTGGAATTCAGCTAAAATTTGTGCTTGTTATGAAGCAATAGGTTGTGTGCCTTTTGTACCACCAGGACAAGGCGCTACTATGGCAATGGGTTGTCCAGAAGTTAGAGACGTTGGCTCTAGAGGAGGCCTTGGATATGTTAGAATTTTATATAAGGCGACTTAATTAGGAATAAAAAAATATGGCTACATTAAAATCATTATTAAATTCAAGAGAGCTTTTAACAACTGGCTTCAAAGAAACTAATTTAGAATACGGAAGAATCTGGGGATTTACTCCTGGAAACTTCAGTGAGTACCCTCACTGTGCAAAATGGTATGGCTGTCAAATTACTTGTGATTCAAACAAAGTTGTTGACTTAGAAATAGAGATTTGGGGTGCAGGCGGTAGAGGTAGTGCTTGTTTGTGTTGTTGTGGTGCAGGCGTAGGAGGTAATCCGGGTGCCTACATGAGAATTACAACACCTATGACTGCTAATGGTTATATTTGGATTTATGGTGGTCGTTCTTGTAATTCAGGAGGCAACTGTATGTGTGGTGGTAACACTGGATCTGCATGTGTTACGATATGCCCAGGAAATGTACCAGCTTGTACATATACGTGTGCGTGTATCTGTGCTCAAAACGGATATGGCGGCAGAAGTATGTGTATTAACGATGGTTCAATGATGTGCTGTTTGGGATCAAATGGTGCATGTATTACACCAGGATTTGACCTAGACGGTAATGCTACTGGTGCGGGTTGTGGAATAGTATGTAACTTAGGATCAGGAAATAACTGGCCTACTGCAAGTAGTTTACCTCAAGCATATATTGGCGGAGCAGGAACTTCATATTTTAAAAATATTGTTTGCTGTCCTGGAGATGTTAACAGAATAGCTTGTCATTTCTATGGACATTGTAACCCATGTTGTTGGAACTGTCACAGACAGATTATCCATACACCACCTATGTTATATGCAACATGCGGAGCAGAAATGCAAGTTTCGCATAGTTGGAACGACATGTATACTTACGCAGGATCTCCATTCCAAAGTATGGATCATGTTGTTCAAGGATTGGATAGAGGACCAACAAGAGGTGGTAGACCAACAAGTTGTTGGAGTGGTAATAAAATGTGCGAATGTTATGAATTTACGGGTTGCCAATCGTGGTGGAGACCAGCTATGCCAGCACCATCTACTTTTGCTTGTAGTAGTGTTAGAACACATGGATTTTCCGGTGGAAACAGTATTGTTAGGATTAAATACAGAGGTGCTATAGAGAGTCATGATCAGTAATACAACAGTGGTTTATGATAAATAATAATACGAAAGGTACTTAATTAAGGAAACAGATATGATTACAAAAACTTTTACATACACGTATCCAAATGAACCATGGAACCCTTCTGTGACCGACGGAAACACAGTAGATGTTACTTGGAGAGGTATACGTTACCACATCTTTAGTGTTGACAAAGATGGAAATTTATTTACAATAGAAAGCAGTGATGACAGTAAGGATGTACTGGATAACCAATTACCTGATCACAAACATGATGATAGTACAATGAATGGTCCACATACTTTTCACATACTTGACGCTAATGATAATCCAGAAGTAGCAGCATATTTGCTTGGCGACGATACAATACCAGCAAAAGATGCTACAGGTGGTATAGCAGATTACAAATTTACAACACCAGGTGATGATGAGAACTATGAATACTCCTATAATACACAAAACTTTGTGCAGAGTATACATGATGGTGCGACACCAGTAAAATATAATTCCGGCACAGGCAAATTTACAATGCCTCCATATTTGGCTCATCCTATAGATAAATCAGCTTTGTTTGATGGTTATGATGCCGAAGCAGCTAGAATCGAAGCAGCAATTACTGATAAAGCTGACGAGTTTACATCTGATCAAAAAACAGAAATGCAAACAATCGCAACATGGTTAAAATCTGTAAGGACTAACTATGCAAGCATTGATGCTTGGAAAATTCCACATAAACAAATTAGCTTTACCTGGGAATAAATCTAAACCATAATTAAGTACAGCCTTTGGTCTCAACCTATAAGTAGTAGTACAATGTTTACTACAAACCTAAAAAGGAATTATAGATGAGATCAAAGGCTTTTTTTGTGAACGGTGGCTACGGTAGAGTAGTAAGTTCAATACCTGCTTTCGAATTATACGCAAAAGAATCAGATGATGACGATTTTGTTATTGTATGCGAAGGCGGCACAGATGCATTTAAAGGACATCCAGATCTTGACCATCGTGCATATGATAATTGGCATAAAAATTTATTTCAAGAAAAATTAAAAGATAGAGATATTGTATCTCCAGAACCATATAGAATATGGGAATATTACAATCAACAAGCAAGTCTTGCTCAAGGATATGACATTGCAATAAACAATAAAGGCTTAAGAAAACTAGACAAACCAAGAATGTTTCTTTCTAAAGAAGAAATACTAACCGGTAGACAAATTATAAATCAAGTCAAAGAAAAATTAAAAAAAGATAAAGTAGTAATAATACAACCTTTTGGTAGAGCAATTCAACATGTAGATGGTTCGTTTGTAGATAACACTGGCAGAAGTATAGAATTTAAAGATCTTAAGGCATTAATTAGAAAACTGCAAGAAAATGATTTTGCTGTTGTAACAATGGCTGAAATGGGATTTGACTTTAGTAAAGATAAGTTTACTGATGATGTAGCAATGCCAGAACAAGTTGCATTGAGAAATTGGACAGCGGCTATTAAATTTGCAAATCACTTTGTAGGCTGTGATAGTGTAGGACAACATTTATCTTACATGGTAGACACTCCGTCAACTGTAGTACTTGGACCAACATATCCAATCAACGTATCTTATCCAGATTGTGATTACTTTAACATTATTGATTTAGGAATGAAAGAAAGGGTATATGACCCAATCAGAATCATGCCTGATGAAACTACATCAAGACACAACGAACATTTAATGACAATGACTTCAGACATTCATAACTATATTATTGATAGAGTTTTAGGTAAACCAGAACCGAAGGAAGACGATGAGCAACAAAAATAATTCAAAATGGATTGCAGGTATTGCAAGAGGACACAATGCAGGTGTTTGTTTATTAAAAGACGGAGAAGTGGTATTTTCTATAGAAGAGGAAAGATTAAGCAGATCAAAATATGATGGCGGGCCTCTAGCTTCCATAGTAAAAATTTTAGATTACACAGATAAACTTGATTACTTAGTAGTTGCTCATACCCAACCTTTAGATCAAACAGGACCAACCTTAGAATTTTCTATGGACGATGCATACACAGGATTATGTAGAAAACTTGGACTTATTGATAGACATGCCAGAAAGAAACCTCATCCACAAGTAATAGATGTTGCAATGGAACATCATAAGTTACACGCAGGTTGTGCATTTTACCGTAGCGGGTTTACAGATGCAGTAGCAGTGGTAATTGATGGCGCTGGAACTTTTATTCCTATGGAAATTAGCAGAGAGCAAACTTTTGGATTTGAAACAGAAACTATTTTTAATTGTAATTATCCTGCTGATTTCGGTACAATACAAAAGCACGTAGGCACAAGAGGTCCCAACGTAGTAGACTATGTAAAAGCACAAAACGCTGATAAAACTGAATTTGATATTACAATCAGTGATAGAGCTGGTATTGTAAAAGTTTATGAAGCAGTTACACAGTATTGTGGCTTTACAGCAATTGAAGCAGGAAAAACTATGGGACTATTCCCATACGGCAAGCCTAACAATAATATTCCTACTCTGTTTGATGACCAAGGCAAAGTTCCCTTGTCAAATAGAAACTTAATAATTCCTACATATCCTAATGCGGCATTAGTAAATGATAAATTTTACAATGAACTGAGTGCAGACTCAGTTGATAATGGAACTCCAGAAGGTGACGAAGTAGATTTAACAATTTTAAAGAATAGAAGAGATCTTGCTTATGCTTGCCAAATAGAAACACAACAACAGGCTAGTAATTTAATAAGAAAAGCAGTTGAGCTATCAGGAAATAAAAATGTTGTAGTAAGTGGAGGTTATGGTTTAAATTGTGTTGCAAATTATCATTACTTAAAAGACCTAGAAGATTTAGATTTAAACATTTATGTCGAACCTGTTAGCAATGATGCTGGTACAGCTATGGGAGCAGCCTTAATTTTATATCACGAACTTACACAGAACGTGTATTATTATCAAAAAGACAAAGATAGGGCAGGCGATAATCTTTATTTAGGACCAGCTTACGATTTTACATTACAACAATTAAAGTCGATTGGTAAAACATATCAAGCAGAAGTAAAAGAAAATGTTACACACGCAGATGTAGTTGATTTGATTACAGATAAAAATATTGTTGCAATATTCCAAGGTAGAAGCGAAAATGGTCCAAGAGCTTTAGGTAATAGATCATTACTGTATGATCCAACAGATCCTAAAGGCAAAGATCATGTAAATGAAGTAAAACGCAGAGAATACTTCAGACCTTTTGCAGGAACTATCTTAGAAGAAGATGTGCATGAATGGTTTGATTTGAGAGGTATGGAAAGTTCTCCTACAATGATGTATGCTGTTAACTGTCAGCCAGGAGTTGAAGAAAAAATTCCTGCTATTATACATGTTGATGGAACATGCAGAATACAAACAGTGAACGAAAAACAAAACAAACATTATTATGATCTAATCAAAACATTTAAAGAAAAAACAGGTTGTCCTATAATTTTCAATACTAGCTTTAATCTAGGAGGTGAACCTTTGGTCGAAACACTAGATGATGCTTTAAGGACCTTAAAAGATAGTAAAATTGAATACTTATATCTACCAGAATACAATCATTTATTTAAAATAGAAAACGAATAAATATTGTATAATGTTTAAATTGGATAAATTTTTCAGCAAAGGATTAAAGGATAGTGTGTTACTTACAGGCTCCGTGTCTTATAACGGTCCTTGGAAACAAGCATATACAGATACTTTAATTGATAGATTCCATGTATCTGACTTTTCAAGTGCAGAATATACTATATCAGCTGATTATGACAAAGATAACAAAGAAATAATTAAGGTATTAGTAACTGCTAGTTTAGACGAAGCAAGTGTAATAGTATATGCTAGAAACAACCTAGGCACAAATTTAATAGATGTTTCAGCTACAGTTAACCAAAGTTATGTAGATATAATAGTGAATCCTACCACATCAAAAGAAGGATCTAAAATAATTTATACTGCTCAGTATTATCAGAATCAAAATCCTCAAGTTATCTAACATTAGGTTATGGATAAATATGTTAAAGCCAAAAGGATTATTGAAATATGCCAACAGTTACAAATAAAGCGTTAGAATCAGCATACGGATTTAAAAGTACTGGATTTACTGTTGACGCTCTAGGTAATATTACTGCTAGATCGCTTGTAGAAACACAAGGATCAGAAACTTTCGATCTAGCTACTCCAGCAAATTTTACAATCACAGAAAACGGATCAAATACAGCATATATTTGGACACCTGGTGGCGAGAGTGCAAATATTACAATGTTTAGGGGAGAGTCGTATATAATTGACTTATCTTCTTTAACAAATGGGCTTTATTTTTACAATGGTACAAATCAATACCATACAGGACTTACACATTCAGATGGTGGAATAGGATCAACTGCATTAGGTAAAACTTCAGGCAGATTAGTTTTTGCAATTAGTTCCACAGCACCAGACAATATTACATATAGAAATTTATCAGGATCTATTACAGGCACAATTAGTGTAGGAGATGCAATTGGATCATTTACAACTGTGGCTGTCAAAAGTACAAATAATAGCAATTCAGCAAACACTGGAGCATTAACAGTTGCCGGAGGCCTAGGTGTAGGATTACAATCTAATTTTGGAGGTACTATTAACGCCTTAGGTGGTATCACTGGTGATCTTACAGGATCAGTATATGCAAATGATACTACTTTGTTGGTAGATGCTACAACAGGAAATATAGTAGGACCAATAAATAATACTACAATAAACAACACAACTATAGGAGCAACTACACCGTCAACAGCGGCTTTTACATCAGCTACAGTAGCAAACTCACCAACTACTGCTACATCAGCTACCAACAAAAAATATGTAGATGAAACAGTATCAGCTTTAGCTATAGCACTTGGGACATAACAGATGGCAAAGACACAGATAAAAGATTACGTTTTTAAACCAGGAATGAGTAGGACTGCAAATCTGTATCCTAATGGACATAGTTTACTAAACAGCAACAAAGCATACCTACAGGCAGAAGCTACTGCATACATAACAGCCCAAGTAAATGCTGGCGCTACTGGGTTTTCAGGCTATACTTTTGATATTACAAAAACACAAAAAGATGTAGGACTTATTATAGATGCATACATACATGATTTAAGATATGGCGGCAACCAAGAAACAAGCAAAAACGCAAGATTCTTTTGGGACGGAGCCACTGCACAAATCTCAGGTACGAGACAAGCAGAAATTAATTATCATACAGAAGTAAGAAATATAATTAACAATTTTATTTTAACAAATTCTGCTCATACAAGTTTAAGTGCAGTGAGCCAAGTTATTGATAACAGTAAAACAACTGAATCAGGAGTTACTGCTCGCATAACAGAATTATCTAACATAATTATAAATGTAATTACTACAGGCTTATCTGCGTTACCTACGCATGTTCCTACCGGTGCAGGTACAATTAAATTTCAAGGTAGATGCGAGCTACAAGATTTATTATTAATTACAAATTCTACTACAAATGAAGTTATATTTAATTTTTCTAACAACGAACTTGGCGGTTTAATTACACAAGACCAATATTCGGCAGATACAGATTTTCCAAAATTTTTACAAATTACAGATGCTGTATCAACATTAATACTTAACAAAGACACGTCAGCACATACTGCAAATGATGATTTACAAATATTTAAGGAATCTCCAGAACTTGCTGTTAGACCATATGACTTTGGTACGGATGCTATTGAACGTATGCGTCATGCATCACCACTGGCTATGCTTGATGCTGACTTTGAATATGGCTTACAACCAACTAAATGGTCAGCTATAGGCACACTCAGAGGTTATCCTAGTATATATGAAGTTCCTGGTACAACAACAGATGTACAATCAGTCGTAACAGATGCTAGTGCAGGTACTTCGGGTGTAGGTCAAAGTTTAATAACAGTTACAACAGTTTCTCCACACGGTTTTATTGAAGGCGATCCTATAACTATTAAGGCATTAGAAAACTCTATTGCAGGAGCTGCAAGAGCTGAAGGTTCATTTATTATATACCAAGTACCAACTACAACTACTTTTACATATTTTGCTAAAGCAAAAGTAGGAAGTACAAACGGGCAAGTTCTTTATACAAATTATACCCAATTAAGAAAAGCAGGTTTTTATACAGGTGCAGCAATAGGTAGCCCACAAGCCGCAGTTGCTATTCAAGGATTCACAGTCGTATCACAAGGCGCATCTGGAACATTAACAGCAGAAGTTATAGTACCATCGGGTGAAACACGTATACCATATGATGGCACATCACCAACAATTGGTGCTCCTTTGGTAAATGCTGCTATACCAGTAGGTTCACAGACAACAGCAGTAATTGATAATTCAGCTGGTGGAGGTTCTTTTTTAACTCCAGATATCGCTTTAGATACTATAATAGGTGCACAATCTATAACACTAATAGACGCAACTGGTGTAGTACCAAACTTGGCATTTGATAGAGGTGATGGTATTGCAACTTATGTTGAAACAGTTGACCAAGGTACAAATGTTATTACGTTATCAAGTGCGTTGACAGCGCCTTTAACAGCAAATACTGCAGCATATAGCGGAGTACAAGCAAATAACTATACTCCATCAGGAGCAAATTTACAAGTTGAAATAAGTTCTAATGGTACAGCATATAGCGTAGGATCTATTACAACTCCGGGACAAAATTATGAGAAAGATGATGTTGTTAAGATTGTAGGTAATAATCTAAGTGGTTCGAGTCCTGCTAACGATTTAATTTTAAAAGTACAAAGTGTTGATGCTGTAGGAGGAGTTACATCTTTATCTATAGTGTCAGGTACGCCTTTTGATGGCGATGCAACATTCAACGGATTAACTCCAACAGCTAATGGCGGTCAAGGTGGCGGCGCAACATTTACTATTGACTATACTAATAATACGTACCAAGCAGTAACAATTACTGCACCTGGTGCTGATTATATAGTAAATGACAGGCTAATTATCCTAGGTTCAACATTTGGCTCAAATGGAGTTGATGGTGTAAATGACCTTATAATAACAGTTTCTAGTGTAAATGGTACTGGTGGTATAACAGGTACTACTCAAACAGGTACCGCACCTGATGCAAACAATCAATTCAACATCACCGACGATAGCACTGAAATGATTTTATCTGCAGCAGGAGGACATATAGGGTCAGGCAATTTTGCAGCGGGTGATCCGTTGAGAACAGCAGGTACATATAATAACGTAAGTGGTACGTCAAGTAACGGATCAGCTGTTGTAGCAACATTTGATATTACTATTAATTCCTCTGGTGCAATTCAGCAGTTAAATGTTGTTACAATGGGATCAGGAAACTCTCCAGGTGATATAATTACTATTCAAGACAGTGATTTAGGCGGTGGCGGAGCAGCCAATTTTACTTTTACGGTTCAATCTGTTGGAAATGGTGTAGGACAAAATGCAAGTTTTACAGTGGTCACTAATGGGACAGTATACAGCATAATAAATTTAGTTGGTGGCGATAGTTTTCTACCAGGCGAAAGAATTACAGTACCAGGAAATGTTCTAGGAGGTAGTACCCCAGCTAATGATTTAGAAGTCAGAATACTGAGTACGTTAGCTGGTTCAATAGCATCATTTTCACCATCTGGAACAGCAGTAAATGGCGCACAATATACTAGTGTATTAGGAAACAAGTTGATAGGGTCGGGCTTTATTGCAGACATAACTTCAACCGGAGGCACTTACAGTATTGACTTTGATAGTCCCGGTGATGGTGGATCCAATTATGGTTTAAATCAAACATTCACTATTCTAGGCACAGACTTGGCAGGATTATCCCCTGCAAATGATTTAACAATTACAGTAACTGGTGTTGTATCAGATGATTCAACCGCAAGAGGTGAAGTAACTTCTGTAAGTATATCAGGTACTGCATCACAAGGTGCATTTAGTGCAACTTCTGTAGGAGCTAGTAATAGATCACCAAGCGGTAATAGTGCATTGTTTAATGTGACAAGAACATCACAAGACTCAACAGGAATATACGAAAGCATAAGTTTTAATAATGGTTCAAATTATGTTACAGGAGATAAAGTTGTTGTTCCTGGTAACTTACTAGGCGGTGTAACTCCTGCAAATGATCTTACATTAGTTTCAACAAACGGAAATTTTTCTAGTTTTGATGTTGTATCAGGACAGCCTGCACAAGCAGATATTTTAAATTTATTATGTACATTTAGTATGACAGAACAAACGTCTGCACAAATTGCAGCTAGTTCAAGCATCAGTTTCGAAGCGTTAGCAACACTAGAGATAGATTTTCCAAATGCACACGGATTAGTGCCTGGTAGCAGCTTTATTGTAACTACACAATCAGATGATGGTTCAAACAATCATAACTTAGCTGACGGTACTTTTATTGCAACAAATATTCCAGCTGTAGATAAAATTAGATATCAGGCTAGGGCGGCAGGAACAATTGATACAAGTTCAAGTGATATTATTGCTATTGTTTATCCTAAACCAGACAGCTTCTTTATTCACAGACCATTTGATGGAGGAGTGCAGTTAGGTACAGGAGGTCCACAGCATGGCGCACAAGCAATACGTCAAAGTAAAAAATATATTAGATATCAATCAGGTAAAGGTATTATGTATACCACAGGTGCATTGTTTGCACCAAGTTATGACTTACAAAGTGTTACAGCAGACGGAGTAGAGATAAATTCTTTAATTACTGTAGTAACAGATGACCACGATCATGGAGTACAGATAGGTGGTATTATTAGATTACTTGGTATAGAGACTGAAGGATATAACAGTGGTCCAGGACATGGAAACGATTATCAACCTTACGAAGATTATGAGGTTGTAACAGTTACAGATGAAAGAACATTTAAAGTTAGAGCTAAACGTAGACTAGGAAGCACTACTCCTGACCTAGGATTTAACGCACAAATGAGTGTTGTAACATGGCACGGTGCTACTGTTAGAGCAGGAGTGTTTGATGATCAAAACGGAATTTTCTGGGAGTATGATGGCGTTAATATTAATGTTGTACAACGTACAGGTACATTTCAATTAGCTGGTACTGTTGCAATGTTAGCAGATGCTAACCTTATTACAGGAACAAACACTAAATTTACAAAACAATTAAAAGCAGGTGATAGAGTTATTATCAAAGGAATGACTCATGTGGTTACAAATGTAACTAATGATACTAACTGTACAGTCACTCCAGACTTTAGGGGTGTAAATGATATAACTGGTGCTAAAATGATGTACGTCACGGATAGAAAAGTAAAACAACAAGATTTTAATATTGATAAATTAGACGGCACAGGTAAATCAAAATACAATATGGATCCTGCAAAAATGCAGATGATTGGAATTCAATACAGTTGGTATGGTGCTGGTTTCATTGACTATATGGTACGTGGAGCAGATGGTAACTTTGTATACTGTCATAGAATGCGTAATTCAAATATCAACACAGAAGCGTTTATGAGATCAGGTAACTTGCCTGTTAGATATGAGGTTACTAACGAAGGGCCTCCAGGACAGTTAAGTGCAGCTATTGATGCTGTAGTAACAACTATTCCGTTAAAAGATGCAAGTTTCTTTCCAAAAAGTGGAACAATTTATATTAATAATGAAATAATACAATATGACGGTGTAAGCGGAAATAATTTACAAAACTGTGTAAGGGGTACAACCTTTGCTAATTTCCAAGCAGGAGCACAAAGAACATATTCTGCAGGCACAGCAACTAGCCATGTTACTAACACAGGCGTTGTGCTTATTTCAAACACAATTACTCCTTTAATTAGTCACTGGGGTTCTGCATTTATTACAGACGGTGGGTTTGACGAAGATAGAGGATATATTTTCTCCTATCCAGAAACAAATATTACAGTTAGTACAACAAAAATGACAGCTTTCTTATTACGATTGGCACCTAGTGTGTCTAACGCTATTATTGGTGACTTAGGTGAACGTGAACTATTAAATAGAGCCCAGTTGTTGCTTAATGGTATTGAGGTAACTTCAGAAGCAGGTGACGGTAAAGGTATTATTGTTGAAGGTGTGATTAATCCGCAGAACTACCCAATTAACCCAGTTGATGTTGGTTGGAACGGATTAGCAGGACTTGCACAAGGAGGTCAACCTAGTTTTGCTCAGGTTGCGTCTGGTACTTCTGTTAACTGGAGTACTGGTGTATCTTCAACTACTGCAAGTGCAACTGCTCTTGCAACTACAACAGCGGCAATTAATTCAGGACAATATATAGGATATAATAATAGCAGATATATCTATATAGGTGCCGCGGATTATAGAACTACTTTTGGAGATAACAGTTTAGATCATGTTTTGGGAAGAAATATTTCAGGCACACATATACCTGCTGGTACAGTTATTAACGGTGGATACATTAGTCCTACAGGAACATATGGATACTTTTACATAAGTCAGCGTGTAAGTGGTGGTAATATTTCTCAAAATCAAACAGATTACTTTACAATCACACTAAACAATGCACAAACAAATTCAAACAAAGCATTGTTTGATCAAACTTCTTGGGTAAATGCAGGAGCCGCTAACGGTACTGCGGCTACGGGCGGAAGTGTAACTTGGCCAGCTGGTTCACTGGTATCAAGTGTGTCACTCAAAACATGGGGAGGTACTACTTACTACGAAGTTATTTTTAACAATGCTTTTACAGGAACACTTGCAAATGGTTCAGGCACAGTTGAATTTACTTTTGAACAACCACCGTTTGCACTTCCAGGAGAAACAGTATTTTCATTTATTGCTGTTCCAGGAGAACGTTCAACACTAGATCTAAAAGATTTGAAAGAGATTACAAATACACCACTAGGCGGCAGAGGAACATTTCCAAATGGTCCTGACGTGTTAGCAATTAACATTTATAAGATTGCAGGTACAGATACAAATGCTAATATTTTGCTTAAATGGGGTGAAGCTCAGGCTTAATCTAAAGTATCAACAAAACTTTTTAAATCATCATAGACGCTTGTTCTAGCTTTTATTTTTTTGTAAGTAAATCTATTTAAAAGTTGTTCTGTTTCTTTACCATATCCGGTACGGACTAATATTGGTTTTGCACCTATTTTCATTGCGGCTTTTAAATCGGAAATCTTATCTCCAACATAATATCCTCCAGCAAATTTTATTTCAGGATGTTCTTTTTCACAACGCTTAAACATTCCTGTGTTAGGTTTAGCATACATATCATCTTTTCTACTTGATTCACTATAATATAAGGCTTCAATAAACGGACAACCTGCTTCTCCTAATAACTTAAACATTTTTTCATGTACTCTATCAACGTCTGCTTGTGTCATTAAACCTTTTTGTATGCCGCCTTGATTAGTTATTATAACAATTTGAAAGCCTAATTTTTTAATAAGAGCAACAGCTTCTAAGCTACCACTAATAGGCTGAAAGTCTTCTGGCTTGGTTACATATGTGCCTAAATCAACATTAATTACGCCATCTCTATCAAGACCAATTACAATTTTAGCATTCTTTTCAGAATTACTTATTAACGTAGGAATGTCTGATGACCACCTAATTATCGGTTGTGGTGTTTCCGTCACTGGTATCTGTTGTTCGTTCACTTTGACTATCTCCGGGAATAATTCTATAATTATCTTCTACTGA
>MDSV01065809.1_pt1 | contig 18532 bp, 28 predicted proteins | sample 810851 | NCBI WGS metagenome assembly MDSV01 (sample SAMN05326640, study PRJNA326480) | marine metagenome | isolation source: seawater | place: Atlantic Ocean: North East | collected 2012 | reverse complement strand
GCTACAAAACGATCTTCATCCCTACCTAAACTTGCTATACCTGTTCCTGAATTATCAATAATCATATTTAAATTTTACTCTCTTGTTCGTCACATGTTAACCAAAAAACCAATAAATAGCGATTACCACCTTTTACTGGTAAACCTCGGTGCATGTGCGTAAAGCTTGGAAATATTAAAGCATTTCCTGTTGGAAGGGGCTCAACAATCCCTCGGTTTAAAAATTCTGTTCCGCCACCTTCGTATTCACCTGTATTTAAAGGAACAACAATACTTATATCTGCGCTAGCGTCGTGATGCCAAGCACCTTGTTTTTTATCTTTTAAATTATAGTTTGCTATTTGGATGCCTCCGCCTGTTACGTGACGATTCCAAATGCTTAATAAAATAGGATTAACAACTGAAAAAACTATCTCTAATAAAGAATTGTATATATCAGGACAGCGTTCTTGCAATACTATTTCTGGTATTTGTCTTAATTTATCTTCGCCAGGATTGGGTTCAAAGCCGTAAAAAGACTCTAAACTTTTCATTTCATCTACTAATAAATCGCAGAATGTTTTAGAAAATAAAGGAATGGTATAAACATCTTTAAGCGTTTCTTTGATAATTTCTTGTATTGGTACTGGTGCTAAGTCTTGAGTACCCTCTGATTTGTAAAAATTTAATAAACTTGGAAGAGAAACTTTGGCTTTGTCTAGAGTTCTTGGCTCAATAAACCAATCGTTAGGATAGGCTAAAAGAAGATTTTTTAGCTGATAATCTTGTTCTAATTGTTCTGCAAGCATACCTTGTTCCATATGTTATCTTATTGTTTTACAAGGTTATTGTAATATCTCCGTTTGTTTTTACCGAAATACTACCCAGTAAACCTTGGGCTTCGTATCCTTGAGGATTGGGTTCATTCATCAAATCAATAAACTCAGTCCCGTTAAATACTTGCAACACTTGGGTTGTTGTATTAAAGATTAGCGTGCCAAGATTAAAATTTAACTTGTCACGTTGCGTAGTTGATAATTGCAAAGTATTATCAGGGTCTACTGCTCCTAAGTTTATCTCTAAAATTCTTATAAGTCTATTAAAAGTAGCGGAAGCAACGCTCTCTCCTTGCGCTTGCGGGAGCTGAGTTGGAAGTAGCTTGCTCATCTTCTTCCGTCAGTTCTTATATCTATTCTTGTTGCGCCCAGTCTCCAGCCTATTCCTAAATTACCGTTGTTTGCAGCATCATCATCTGACTCAAACCTCAAGACCATTTGCCTTGCTCGGCCTCTAACATATGCTTGCTGAGTGCTAGATTGTATGGCGCTAGTAGAATTGGTTGTTAAAGAATCCCCAGGAAAGTTTCTTGTTTTAACAACAATATTAACCGAACCATTTTCGTTATCATTTTGGATAAATTTAAAGTCGGGTATGATTCTTCTAATAAAAGTAAACTGTTCGCCATCACCTATATCAAAGTCAGAGCTTTCAATAAACACATTTGTCATCGGCGAGCCATCATCGTCAAAGCCTAGTTCTTGTTGATATAGATAACCGCTGCTTACAGCTCTAGGATAGTTTTCTATACCAGCATCTAGCCAAGCCGTTCTACTAAGTTGACCATACACCCAAGTTTGTTCTGCATAATTGTAAATAACGTACCTGTCTACTTCGTTGCTTGAAGCAGAGCAATAGAACCAACCTACTTCATTCTTATCAGCAATTGTAAAAGCGTTAATTTTAAAAGATTGCGTAAGGTTGATATCGTTAAATACGTAATTATGAACGCTGCAAGGCAGCGTTTGTACGCTACCGTTGTAAGCGTAAAAGTTGTTATAGCCCATCCAGTAAACGGCAGAAGTAGCTGTCGTTGAAGCTTTTGGCCCTACCAAGCCTGTTCCCTCATTAATTAAGTTAACCGAAAATGTAAAAGGTGGTCCAACAAACTGCATGCTGTATAAAGCAGTATCAGTCCAAACCAATACCTCTTGTCTTGATTTAACAGCTCCAATAATTGAAGAGCCAGAAGATAACCTTAAAGATCCAGCAGTATTAGTAATTGTTGGCTCAAAGTCTAAATTATTTTCTTGATCGCTAAAAGCAATTAACATAGGGTCAACGGCACCTGTTCTAGCTGAACCTGCATCATTAATTGGGTCAGCGCCTAAAACAATTAAATGCCTGTCAATTTCTGAAGTAATAACTTGTAAGCCAACCGTAGGCACTAAGTTAGCGCCAGTTATTCCAGACATATTAACAGCTCTTGTTGTAACGCTATTGTTTTCAGTCCATTGATAAATGCCGCCGCCTCTAACATTTATAATTAAGTTTTCGCCAAAGTTATCATGAGTCCAAAGTCTTAACTGATTAGTAACAGATAAAGCAGTAACAGAACCAAAAGTTCCTTCGCCCCATCCATTTACTCCCCAACCAGTTCCAGGGACATAAACATCAAGACCTACGTTTATTTGATAAGTGCCAACCGTAGAACCGCCACCATTACCGCTGTCTCCAGCCGCAGCTAATACTGGATCTCCGCTAGTATCTTTGGCCTCAATTGTATATGAGTTAGTATTTACGATTGTTGCTATTTGATATTCTTGATTAAGTACCGCAGCAGTAATATTGGCGCCAAGAGAGGCTGCACCTGAGAAGGTTACAAAGTCATTTGCTACAGCTCCATGAGCTGTATCAGCTACAGTAATTGTTGCATCCCCAGTTCCTACTTTAGCAAATGTAACATCTCCAGCGCTGGTCGTAGATCTTATTGGGGTAATATCATTAAAGGAAGATCCTTCCTCTATATAATATTTAAATGTAGTTCCTAAACCTAAATATTTAGTTCCTTCTAAAGCTACCCAAGAATGCAAGGCTCTGCAAGTTCCTAGAAAAGTGTTAAAGTTTTCTTTTGCCCAACCGCCAAATTTTTCAGGCAACCCTTTTCTAAACCTTACAAGATTAATATCAAACCAACCGCCTTCATTACTATAATCAGTTCCTTCTCTGTTTACGCCTGGTTTAAATAATGTTTTTTGCAAAGCCATTCTATATGTGTTCCCAGCTCTTGCCCTCAAACATCAAAGCTTCAGCTTCTCTTCTTCTTGTAAGACCAGCTAAAACTTTGCCTTTTGCTTTGTTCCATCTTTTCATTTGCGCGGGAACTTCATCGTATTTTCCCTCATTTAAAACTCTAAGCATTGAACTGCTTTTTAAATTGTTTGGTCCTAAGTTATATACCCAAGAAACCAAAGCATCAAACTGACATTGGTTTAAAGGAACTGTTACAAGGCTGTTAACATAATGTTCATACTCATCTTCTAGTTCGCGCCATAACATAAACTCTGCTTTTTCTTCAGTCCATTTATCGCCCTCTTGCACGTCTTTGGTATGACCATAGCCTATAGTCCAAACTCCTGCCGCGCATTTGTAGGCTTCTAACTCGCAACCTTCAAATTTTTTTATAATACTAAATCCGTCATCTGAAATATTCATTATATTGCTACTACCCCTGTTAAAGAAGCTATTAATAAAGTGGCCATAAAACTAAAAGTTCCAAATACAGCCATTTTTAAAGTTCCGTTGAGATTGCTCATCTCTTGTTTTATTTCTGCTGTTTCTTTGAATATGGTCTTCCATCTTTCTTCACATTTGGCTTCGTGAGATTTTAGGTCTGAGTGCACATCTGATGCTGTTTTTCTGCTAGTCATCTTTATCAGGTGTATTTGAAGCGCCAAAATAAAAAGATATAACCGCAGATGCCAATCCACCCAAATATCCTAATACCAAATTTATAAGGGCTTCTGAGTTTTGTTCTGGTGGCTGAAGAGTAACTAAGAATATATAACCCATAAATCCACCGACAACTGCAATACCCATAATTCTTGCAGTCCAGTCTTTGCTAAACTTGCCTCTAGCGTCTTGCTTATCTGCTACCTCTAACTTAAATACATCTACTTCAAGTTCTTTCATTTGTAACTCAAAACTTTGTTCAGCTTTTTTAAGTTCTAACATTTGTTCTGGAGTCGCTGCTTGTATTGCTTTATTAATAGACTTTGGATCTGATTGACAGCCAAGAACTCCAGCGATAACTGATGCTGCTTGACCACCTAACGGGCCGCCTAACGCAGAACCAAGAGTAGGGGCCAAAGCTCCCACAACATTTTTAATTAAACCAAATTTCATAATTACCCCGCTAATGGATTTTTATCATTCATCTTTGTTTCTATCTTATCCACTTCTTTGTTTAAAGATTGAATGTCAGCTTTAATTGTAGCTATATCTGTTTTTATTTCAGTAACATCTGGAACAGAAATTCCATCTATTTGTTTTTCTAAAAACTGTACAGATGTTTCTATAGAAGCAAATCTTTCTTCAATAATTTTTTGTTTTTGCTCGGTATCACCTATGCCACCTATTTGAGCTTCTAGGTTATCTAGCCTATTAACATACTGAGCGCCTTGATAACCAAAGCCAGCTAGCGTTGTAACAATACCAACCAAAGCAATTATTTGTGTTGTTTTATTTTCAAACCAATTCATTTCAACCTCCTAAAGTGTTGGTTGCATTTGTTTTAATTCAGTCAAAGTTTTTATACTCTGTCCTGCTAGCCCGTAAAAAGCCGCAGTATTATCTGAAAGGTTGCTATTAGTATAAATGCTTTTTGGTTCATACCAAAATTCTTTTTCGGGTATGTTTACTGCTCTGTAACTATTAAAACCTGGTAAAAAGCCCATAACCGCTATAATAGCGTTTTCTGAACCATATTCACCCGTTTCTTCTTGCTTAGCCGCAACTTGTTCTTGAGCTGTCTGTAAGTTCTGAGCAATAATATTTTCTACGGTTGTTTCGCTGTCTGTATCAGCTCCAACAGATGCAATAGATGTATCCATTTGATCTTGCGTTGTTTCAATTGTTCCACGTGGAACAACTGTTTCTGTTGAAACTGTTTCTGTTTCTGCGGATGTTGAATTAAAAGATGAGTTAGATACAGACATGCTACTCATATCAAGCACTTGATTGGTTTGAGCGGTAGATGATGCAAACTGATCTGGCATGCTAGGAGAGCTACTGGTACTAAAACCTCCAGTAGATGAGTTACTTACAGCGTTTCCAGCAGCCACAGTATTTCCAGTAGCGTGTATAGAATTACCAGAGTTAGTACCGCTAACACTTTGATTTGCAGTTGTTATGGTAGATGCAACAACTCTTAATGCTATATCTCTACTAATAGAGCTTTTACCTGTAGCCTCTTCTCTTTCTGCGGTTTGAAACTCTTCTTCAAAAACTTCTTCAAACTCTTCAACTACTTCTTCTCTTTCTATTCTTTCTTCTTCTATTTCGGCTTCAGCCAATCTTTCTTCTATAGCTTCAAAAACCTCCTCAACGGCCTCTTCTTCAAAAATTTCTTCTATAAACTCTTCCTCTGGGTCTTCTAATATTGCAACTTCTTCCTCTCTTCTAGTTTCTTCTTCAAACCATTCTTCTAATTCTTCAATAGTTTCTAACTCAATAAAAGTTTCAGGCTCTCTAAAGTCTTCTACTAAAAATGTTTCTTGGAAAATAAACTCTTCAATAATTAAATCTTCTACAGGAATAAATATTTCTTCACGTGGCATTTCAAAGTCTAGTATTAAGGGAAATGGATCTACAAACTCATCTTGACGAAACATTTCTTCAAAGATTATTTCTTCTTCAAACATAAACTCTTGTTCTTCAAAGTGCTGTTCATCAAACTCAAATACAAACTCTTCAAACATAGGTTCTTCTTCGTAGCCAAACTGCTCTTCTTCTTCGTAACCGTAATCAAATTGATCTTCTTGAAAGTAGCCCACGTCTTCTTGCTGTCTATAGCCAGGGCAAAATGGGCCATACTGAGGATCTAAATCGCATTGCTGGTCATCGTATGCGTCCCAATAGTTAGGACATGACTCACTATAAAGAGAGCTTATATTACATTGTTGAGTTAATAAAGCATCTGCATAACCGCTACAACTAGAATCATTCAAAGGGTTGCTACAATCAACACCGTTGCCACTACCTGCGCCATATAAAGATCCACCATTTTCTAACGTGGTATTGATAGATGTTGCATTCCAATTTTTATTGACACAAGAGGATGAGTTTGTTGTACCTGTACTGCATTCATCATGATAGTAGTAAGTGTATGAATCTTCTTTTTTAGATCCTACTTCACCAATTAATACATCATGATTAATAATATTTAGATGGCCATAACGAAGATCAAACGAGTTGTTGTTCCAAAGTATTATTTCAAAGCTGTTGTCTGTATTGCTTCTGTTGTACTCTCTAAGGTCATACCAACCAAAGATCATTTTGCTTGAGTCCCCCCAAGACTTCATACGAGAGTTGCTATCTCTAATTAAGTCAGTCCAAAAAGCATATATGGTATAGGTGTGCTGTCCGTTAATAGGGTCAGGAGTATAGTCATTACAATAGCTACCACTAGAGCCAAAATGGAGACATCCATTGGTAGCCATCCTCGCTTGGCTGAATGTAGAGCCGTAAAAAGTAAAATTAAAAGAAAGATCAATTGCGGGAGAAATACCATCGTCTACTACCTCGTATGCTAACTCGCCCTCAAAGTTATTGGCATTTGTTTGCAGGTGATATAAGTCTTGTCCTGATTCATAAGTGTATTGTCCATATACACTAAAGGATAGCAGACTAGCTACTGCGTAGCATAGAACTCTTTTTTGCATTGTTTGTTGGTTTTGGTTTTTCTTGTGTAAGTCTTTTTAACCAAGCCTACAACATCTTTATTTATTTTTTTTCTGTTGGGATTAGAATCATGTGTACATTTTTGTATAAATAACTTTTCTTGCTCTTTAGCATCTGGTCTTTTAGATTTGTTTTCAGCCCAAGCCAAAGTTGCTTCTGCGCCTATCTTACCTCTGTAAGGGCAAGGAGTACCAGCCATTTCCATAGCTTTAAATACTCTTTCGTCTTGGCAAAGTATGCTAACGCTTGCTACTTTCATACCAGTATCGTAAAGATATTTAGATAGTTTTAACCGTTCGCAGTTTTCGTCAGTTACAGTAGCTCCTGTAGAGAACCCAAATACTTGCCCCTGGAACGCACCAGAGCGGCCTACAGTACAAAGATCTTGCGAATAGGACATAATGCTTGGAGCTATTGCAGAGGCTGGCGGAGCTTTGCTCTTGACATTCTGGTTAATTGTTTGGGTTGAATTAGATTCATTAATGTTTCGGTTAGTGTTATCAGACTTTGAATTGTTATTGTTTTGATTAACATTATTGGTTTGAACATTAGAATCAGAAGTCGATTGATTAATATTGGTATTTTGATTCGTATTAGAACTGGTTGAAGTCGAATTATTTGTATTGTTAACATTTTGATTTACTGTTGAATTAACCGTTGAGTTAGAAGTCGAGGTCGAAGTATTGACGTTGTTATTGGTGTTGGTGTTATTCGAGGTCGAGGTATTTACATTCGTATTTGAATTGGTCGAATTATTCGTATTGGAATTTGTGTTTGTCGAATTATTCGTGTTAGTCGATACGTTGGTATTAGCATTCGTATTGGTGTTCGTATTGGTATTTTGATTGGTATTGGTGTTCGTATTGGTATTGGTGGTTGTAGTCGTATTGACTGTATCTAAACTGTTGTTTTCACAATATTGAGATCCGTTGACGCAAGCTGTACCAGACTGTTGACTAGACTGGGCATTAACATTTACAGACAAACCAATAACCAAAGTTACTAAAAAACCAATAGCCGCCCAAGCTATTATTCTATCGTGATATTGCTGCTCCTTGTTCATTTGGCTTATAAACTCCTAATTCAATTAATTTAGCTCTGTTGTTCATATGCTCTAATTCAATATCTTTTTTGCTTTGGCCTTTGTATTCAACCGCCATATGCTTTTTAATCATTTGCTGGTTGATGTCTACTCCATCTACGATAACTGATGCCAAAACTCTGCCGAATTTGCCTTTAGAGTCTTTTAATTGCGTCTGTAAGATAACGTGATTGCCATTTAATATGGCGTCTTGTAAAAACTTAGCAGCTAGCTTACCTCTAGCCTTTTCGTCTTTGTCGCGAGTCCTAGACTCGGGCGTGTCAATACCGTATAAACGTACGCGACACTTATGATAAATATTAAAACCGAGATCCAAATCAGCGTCAATAGTGTCACCATCAACAACCCTAGTGACTTGGCAACTATACTCATACATTATTTTTTCTTACGATGTCGGCCTCTTTTTTTTAAAACTTTTGTATAAGCTTCGTTTACGTCTGGAGTGCTCGGATCATCAGCAACATATCTGCCTTTTTTATTCCTAGCTCTAACAGTTTCCATCTCTTCTTTAAGAGGATTAGGTAGTTCTGCTGAACTAAGAGGGGTAAAAAAATATACTACTTTTTTCCACCAAGACATATTATTTTTTAAATTTAGCTGTAATTTTATTCCAAAGCTCAGGTTTGAATTTTTTTACAGACCAAGCCAAAACTACTGTTACTATTATTAATGGTATTAATATATCCATATTGTATTACCTCAGTTTTTTTAAAATTATATACTAATTTCTCTTGGCATGAACGATTCTTTGTTCGTAATTTTCAAAGTCTTTTGGGTCTTTAAAATGTATATCACAAGCAATAGATAGCCTTGGTTGGTCGTTTATGTTCTTTTTTACACCGTGTTCAAGGTGACAATCAATTAAATGCAGTTCACCAATTTTATTAGGAACATGGCCATTATCATCATAAAAAGTAAAACAATCATTAGGGCCAGCTATAAATATATTACAAACATAAAAAATACTATTAGACTCTCCATGATTATGAATTGGTATTTCTTCGCCTTTATTTAAAACATTACCCCAACATTGAATCCAACATTCATCTTCATCTTGCATAATAGGTAAAGCAAATAACTTTTCTATTATGTTTACTTCAGGTATGTACTTTAAAAAGTTATAATGTTCATACCTTGCAGTTGTTCCTGTGTAATAATCTGAATTTACAGGTAAAGAAAGTATTTCTTTTTCTTTATCTAACAAAACTTTTTCTATTAGTTTACATTCTTCGGCTAATAAAAAGTTTGGAATCTTTATGTGCATATATTTATTACGCTAGATAAAGCTAAAACAATTCTATCTTTAGGTGTTACCCCATCTTCTGGGTTATGAAACAATCCCGAATGCCAAAGATACCACTTGTTTATTTCAGGTTTTATTTTAAAGTTTTCAAAGTCAGTACCTAATTCTGTTGGTGTAACATACATTAAACCAGAAAGCTGTAAACCTTTTTCTTTTTTAAACATATGATTATGTCTTACATTCTGTAATTGAGAACCTTTAGGTGCGTAATAACCCCATACATTTTTTTTGGTAAACTCAAACTTATCTGTACCTAAGTAAGTTTTAAAAAGGTTGTTGATAGAATCATCAATAACTGGAAAATCTTGATCTATTTTTAAATCGCTTTGTATTTTTGGATGGTTGCAATTTTCTTCATCACAACACTTAGTTTCTTTAGTATATTTAATTAAGTCTTGTTGAAACTTTCTATTGTTTGCTTTAGATATGTAAGAGCAATCAAAAACTTCAACCATTTTCTGATGAATAAAATCCAGGCAATCCAATCATGGGTCTACCATCAAATTTATTAAATTTCGCTTTTGGATTGCTAGAGTCGTTATAGTGTAAAAATACTTGTCCGCAATCTTTACCTGTAAATGGTTCTCGCCAATGTTCTAAATCACAAGCACTATAAATTAACATATCTCCTGCGTTTAGTTTAATCTCAATACCTTTTTTACCTTCTTCGCCTGATGGTTCTAAAAATATTGACCATTTATCTCCGCCTAAGTGCATAGTGGTTGATATTTCACAAGATGATCTATCTTTATGTCTAAACAACTCATCGCCTTTTTTATAGATTCTTGCGTAAGAATAAGTTTCTATAAGTTTTATTTTTGTTTCTTTTTCTACAACAGGTTTAACTTTTTGCAATAAAGTGTCCATTGCTATATCACCATAATGAGAATAAGTTTCAGGAATCATTACATCATTCCAAATACCAAAATAATCTGTATATTGTGAAATATATTTATCGTCAAACAAATGTCTTGCTACTGCTCTTTTGTTTAAAAAGTATTGATAACAAAAATCTGCTAACTCGCTTGATATAGCGTTTTTAATTACTAGGTATTTATTTTTCTTAAAGCTCATCTAAATGGGTATCCTATATTCCAACACACTAAGGAGTGTCGTATTCCTTTGGTTACTGGTTTAACTCTATGCCAAACAAAAGAAGGAAAAACAATCACACTACCTTTCTTTCTAATTTCTTCGCATATTCTTGGTTGAGATCCCTCGTCTGTGTTTCTAAAATCAAACTCTAAATCACCACCCTTATATTCTTCAGGGTCAGTAAGAGATACAGTCATACTAAGTTTTCTTAACTTACCGTGTACATTTTGATTTTCAGGATTATCATAAGGTTCTTCGTATGAGTCGCAATGCCAGTCGTAAAATTGACCTTTTTTATATTCAGTAAACTGACAAGACTCTGAAAAGTCCCATTCAAAATTCCAGCCTGCATTTGCATTTGCTAGATGTATGTAAGGTTGTATTTCTTTGTATATCCATCTATCGTTCATCCATACAATATCAGACTTGCGTTTCTTTTGAATGTTTTTAAGATCTAGTTTGGTTATATTTTTTTTATCAGCATTACCTGTAAGAGCCATTTCTTTATTTTGTTCTTTACCATAACGAATTATGTCATCACATATTCTTTCTGGTATGGCTGACTGAAAGTACCAATAATAATATTTTAAATTCATCTTCTCTCTTTTGAAAAGATAGTATAAGTTAGATGTATTTTAAAAGATAGGTTGTTGTTATCCGTTCCAATTACCAGCTTTAATTTCTACAAAAACTGTTCTTAAATCCCAACAATTTGACGTGTCCGTAGCAATTTGTGCTTCTTTTACAATAACGACACCTGAGCCACCTGAACCACCTTCTCCATCAGGTTGAGAACTGGTGTGCTGTGCACCGCCTGCTCCACCACCTAAATTTGCTGTGCCATCTTGTGCTGCTGCTGGTGGACCTGCTCCATTACCACCGCCACCTGAACCGCCTGTTCCACCTGCTGCTTGGAAATAACCACCGCCACCTCCGCCACCTGCGTAAGTAACTGAAGCTCCAGTAATTGAACTTGCTGTGCCTGCTCCGCCATTACCACCAACTAAAGTTGGTCCATCTGTACCTGATGTATTGGTTGCTCCTGCTCCACCTGCGCCTCCTCCACCTGCACCTGATGAATCATTTGAACCTGTTACAGGGGCATTTCCTCCTGCATTACCTTGACCTGGAGTTGCTGCTCCTCCAGTAGTACCAGGAGCTGAAGTACCACTTCCACCGCCACCTGAGCCACCTGGTCCGCCATTAGCTCCATTAGCGCCGCCAAAACCACCGCCTATTGAAGTAATTGCAGAGGGCGTACCTAAAACTGAATTGCTACCTTTAGTTCCATTAGTGCTATTACCACCGCCAGCTCCACCGCCACCAACTGTAACTGGATAAGGTGAGTTACCTGATACTGGATTGCCTGAAGCTGTTAATAATCCTCCAGCACCACCTGCGCCACCATAATAACGACCAGCACCACCGCCACCTCCTGCTACAACTAAATGCTCAACAGCAGTTGTTAAAGGTTGAGTGGTAAGTGTTCCACTTGAATTAAAAGTGGTTATTAGTTCAGGTTGTAGTTTAGGATTTAATACTGCTCCGATTAATCTAGGCATGTTAAGTTGCCCAAGTCCCTGCTTTTACATTATCGTAAAGAGCGTTCATATCCCATACTCCCGAGCATTTAAATCCTGCGTTGGGTTCTTTAATTATGACTACACCTGATCCGCCATTACCACCTGCGACTGGACTAAATGGTGGATTACCTAAGTCAGTTCCTCCACCGCCACCGCCAGTATTAGCAGTTCCGCCTGGATTTGGTGAATCTACAGGGTTTGATCCTGGTGCACCACCACCTGCTCCACCTGCTCCAACAGCATTGTTTGTAAATCTTCCACAGCCACCGCCACCACCTGCTCTTGTGACAGGTGAGCCAGTAATAGAAGAAGCTACGCCATCTCCACCATCATAACCTCTTTGTGGGGGTGCAGGAGTTGGACAAGAAGTACCTGCCTCACTTGCTCCGCCACCACCTCCGCCACCATTGTTTGAGCCGCCACTATATGCAGCGGCACCGCCATTAAAACCTTGACCTGATGTTCCTGTTCCGCCACCATTTGAATAAGAAGCACCACCACCTGAACCACCATTTCTTGAAGATGTTGGGGTAGGTACAAAACCTGCTCCACCACCGCCAGTTGATGTTACCCCATTAAAACTTGAGTCTGAACCACCTGTTCCATTAGCAGCTGCGTCAACAACTCCACCTGCTCCACCGCCACCAACAACAACTGGATAACCAGTAGCTCCATTAACTGGACTTAAAGATTCTGCTGAAGCTCCGCCACCTGATGCTTCGCCAGGAACTGAACTACGATAACCACCTGCTCCTCCGCCACCTGATCCTGCACCTTGAGTATCTCCGCCTCCGCCACCTGCGACAATGACATATTGTACTGATGTTGTGTAAGGTGCTGTGGTTAGAGTGCCACTAGCATTAAAAGTTGTTATAACTTGAGGTTGATCGGTTGGGGGGTTATCTACGCCTACTACTCCGCCATTAGAACTAGCCATGGTTAGACCTCATTCCAAGCTTTGCTAGAAGCATCCCATATATAATTAGTATCAGTAAATGGATCAGTGGTTGTATCAGTAGTTTCCCCTTTCCATCTCAAATTAGGTTCATCCCATGTTATAAAAACTGATAAACTATTAATTTCTGTTACTGTTGGATAAGGAACTGGTGCTTGCCAGTCATCGTTATTATCTAATGCCCAAGAAGAATAAGGTTGAGGACAAACAAATTTATCTTTAATAGCATCGTAGGTAAAACCTGTACCTGCGTACTGTTTTCTAAAGTTATCGTTATATGAGGTTTGTTTCCATTGATTACCACCGTTTTGATGTGGCACTATCGAAGCTACAAAGTTTTCTGCTTGAGCAGATTGATCTCCGCCATTAGCGTTTACATCTTCATTAGATATTACTATTACTTGTAATACTATGTTGCTGTTATTAAGTTCTGCAAAGTGAGCCATATTTTAACTCCTTAAGCGTCATCTAGTTCTTCGTAACTAATGGTGTAAGTTAAATCGCCATTGGCACTTGCACCACCTTCTAAGATATCTCCTTCTTCAAGATAGATGCTTGAGTTCTTATCAATAAGAACCAAAGTAGCATCAGCTGGAACAGAGATAGTAGAAGCAAATAAAACAACCGAGCCACCACTTTTAATAATTCCCATTGTTACAGTTGCAGCACTGCTGCCATCAATATTTGCAACAATAATGTTGTTTACTTTAATTAGCTTGTTACTTGCACAAGTTAATAAATCGGTTGTTACTGTAGTAGTTAAAGCTCCATTTATACTGTTGCCATATATCGAAGTTACATTTACTAAATTTGGATTTGCCATAATATTGTCCTAATTTTATCCGAAAACCAAAGCCATTGCTATAGCTTTTCCTGTTGTTGCTACACCTGAACCACCTATACTAAGTGAAGATGCAACATTTAAATCTGTTAAAGCGTCTATCATAGCGCCACCTGAACCTGCTCCATCAGAGTAAATTACAGATGTCATTCCAGTTGGAATAGTAACTTCAGCTCCTGAACCTTGTTTTATAATAATACTTTGGGATCCGCTGGTAGCATTTTCTATAATCCATACTTTTGAAACTGTATTTGGCCCAATAGTGATGGTGCATGTTGAGTCTAACGTGCCAGTATATTTTAAGAACATAGCTCGACCTGCATCTGCTGATCCGTCTGCTATTGTTGTTGTATGAGTGTCGGCGTTGGTTGTTATGGCCTCTGTTCCGTAGCCAAAAGCATCACCAATTAATTCTAAATTAGTATTAGTAGAATCACCCCAAGTTCCACTTTCGTCACCTGTTGTAATTTCTTTTAGTCTTAAATCGTTTGTATAAGCTGCCATCTTTTACCTCTGAGCATTTATTATGCCATCTTTAGTTGGTTATTGTATATTAAATTATGCGGCCACATCTGTCCAATTTGGAGTTTGAGATTCATCAATATCTTCCCATTTAAATACATGTCCTAATTCTGCCGCAGCTGACAGCCCTGTAAGTGTTACTGTTGCTTTTCCTACCACTGTTGGAGACCCAACTGATCCTATTGCAGCTGGTGCAAACACGATAATTTTATTAGATGATCGTGTTGTAATTGTTCCCAATGCACTTGTTGCCGCTACCCCTGAACTAATGATAATTGTCGCTTCTGCATCAATTAATACTGAAACATTTCCTAAAGTAGCAGCTATACCACTTAAAGAAACTTTTGCTTGAGCTTCTGGAGTAACTGTACCTAAAGCAGAAGTTCCAACCTGGCTGGCTGGAGTTATGTTTGCTTTACCAGTTACGCTGGTTAAAGTTCCTAATGCTGAGGTGCTTGCTAGTCCTGATGGAGTAGCATTTGCGTCAGCGTTAATTGATACTGAAACTGATCCAAGTGAAGCTGTTACACCAGCAACAGTTGCTACAGCTTGAGCGTTTACACCTACGCCACTTACTGCTCCAGTTGCGGCTAATCCAGTAAGAGTGACTGGTATAGAGTCTTGACCCCACGTGAGTTGGCCCCACGTGCCTCGACCCCAACCGTTAAGAAAAGCCATTTAAGGCTAGGCGATTCTAATTATCGCTGTAGAAGATGCTGCTGCTGGGAATACAATAGTAAAGTCTCCAGTAGTAGATGTTTTATCTCCACCAAAGTCAATTGTTGCTACTGATTTGTTGCTATCAGAGCTGTTGTAAATCATACAACCTCTAGCAGTAATGGTAGCAGTACCAAAAGTTAAATCAGCAAAGTCTGTAAAAGCTGTTGTTCCAGATGATGTTGGGTTTACATTGGTTAAGTTAGCTCCACCTGAAGTATAGTTAGTACCAGATGCTTGACCTGTAGTGGTAAAAGAAGTAGTGGTAGCTCCTAAAGTTGCTGAAGAAGTATATAAAGCAAGCTTAAAAGTATCAGCTCCATTATCAAAGTCATGATTACCTTTTAAAAGTTCTTTTTTAAAACTTGTTGTAAGTGTTGATGTAATTGCCATAATTATAGTTTCCTAATTAAATCAGCTGCTTCTTTAAAACCAGCTTTTTCTAATTGATTATTAATTGTAATCCTATCAGATTTTATAGCATTTTGCATATATTGTTCAATAACTTTCTCAATATTGTCCTTGAAGTCATTTATTTGTTTTTCAACATCTTCTGGGGCATCTTCGCTTACAGCTATTATTCTTTCAATACATCTCTTCGCCCAAAATTCAACTGGGTGTCCACCTTCGTTTGTTGTATGTACTTCAATTATCCCTAATTCGGGTCCAGCGTTATAACTCATTACCATTTGTTAGGTTCTCCTACTTTATTTTTTTTAAGGTGAGTATCATTCCTGTCAACCAAAACAGGCTCTTGCTCTCTTTTAAATTGTTGCAGCTGACTTCTTTTTTTGGCAATCAAGACTCCCTTTTCATCTGCAATAACAACCAAAGGATCTTCTAAACGATGATAGCCATAAAGTTTTTCATCTGCTGGAACTGATGTATCAAGCAATCCACTTGTATGAGCAACTTCAATTTCAATACCGTTAAACATTGCCTTGCTTAACCAAAACTCTACACAAGCTCTGCCTGCTTCAGCAAAATGCAAATTGCCTTTATAGCTAAAATCAATTCCAAACATTTTTATTTTTCCAACTTTGTTCCATACAGCAAAGGCTACTGCATAAGCAACAGTGTTATTAAGATAGTGAGATCCGCACCCAGCCAAAACTTCATCTATTGGGTAATTAACAAGACCAGGGCAACGATTATCTAATTCACATGTATAAACTGGACCTTCGTGTTCAGTAAGAAGTTTAGACATACTATCAGTTTGACCACCAGCATCATCGGTATCTAAAAATCTAGATGGTGGGTCCATCATAAATACTCTATCGTGATAAATAACAGATGCTACTGCATTTATTGCCCAAACTTCATCAAAATGTGACCCATGTGATTTTGCTAAGTTATAGTCAAACCAGCTTTTTCCCATGCCGACAATAGCTACGGTTTTACCTTCAAGTTTCTTGATTGGTTTCATATCTTCTCCTTTTTTAAAAACTAAGTAATCTGCGTTCTTAACGAATCATATCTATATTCGTCTCTTCTTCCTCTTGCTTCTGCTTTATTTTTTAATCTTGCCATTTCTTGCTGAAATCTGTCTTCATATAGTTTCATCATGTCTGGATCGCCTTTCATAAAAATGTAAGCTTCAACTAAACAACCATATAATAACCCATTTCTTGCATGTTCTGACATCCAAGTCCCAGTAGTATCTGTAACTAAAGAATTGGGTTTATATAAATAATGTAATTCAGTTGTATAGTTTTGATCTGGCACTGGAGCAATAATTAAAGTAGATTCTTTTAAACCAGTATTTAAATCTTTATCAAAATCCCCGTAATACAGAGGCCTGCCTCTTGCTGTTGAATCTGTAGGATCTGGAGAATATTCTTGCATAAAGCTAGGATGTTTTTTATCAAGATAGTGATAGTCTCCATTGCTATCTATTACTGATAAAGAAAAAGAAAGTTCAAAATCATTTGGAGCTGTTAAAAATCTAGAGCCAGCTGTCATAGATCCTTGTACGTTTCTTCTAAAATAATCAAACTGCACAAGTTCAAATATTCTTTCTTCCGCGTTTTGAATAATATTGTCTAAATTGTTTACAAAGGTTGTTTCTGAATTTTCGACAAAATCTTGAACAAGTGTTTTTAATTCTGATAATGTTAAAGGACTACTCATGATGTTGTAATTGTAACCTCTCCAAGAGAACCTGTCATTTCAGAAACTGTAAAATTTGATCCTATAATATCTGAGTTCATATAATGAGGTGTGTAAATATCGGTATAAACAACCACAACATAACCCTCGCCAACTCCTTTATCAGTATTTGGTCTTGGCCTGTAAAGTGCTTGAGGATCAGCAGGAGCTGTATGCGGTTCTAGTTGAGGGTGTTTCGGCTCAAAACATTCAGAACAAACTTTAAAACCAGTCCATTCTTTTTTTAAATCTTTTAAAGGATATTCAAACGCACATCTGTCGCATAAACCTATTGCAAATTTACCTGAAGCGTAAGACATGTTACCTCAAACTATTAAACGGCCTAATTCTAAATGATGCTTTATCCTCATCAGTAGACATAGCCCTATCAAATTCTTCTTCGTATAATTGTTTTAGTAGTTGAGCTTTTTCTGGCGCTCTTTTAATTGCAATATAATATGCAAGCCCTGCTGCAAAACAAGGATAAAACCTAAATGGCATATCCATTGTATTAGTTCCAGCGTCGGCATCATCCATTCTCACCATTTTATTAAAAACTAAAATGTCTGTTGAGTTTTCTGGCGTAGGCCAAACTTTTAAAACAGGTGCATTCAGCTTGTCTAAAAACCATTGAGAAGGCATGCTTTGAGTTGTTTTGTTGGGGATGTTTAAATAAGAACTTCTGCTTAACCTATCAATAGAAATGTCTGTTTGTTCTCCGTTTGTTGTACGCCTTAAAACAACATCTAGAATATCAATCACGTTAGAATTTAAAGTATATTCAGCCGTTCCTTGAGTAACAGTTTGAGTATCTTGCTCTATTGTCCATTGGTTTAGGCCTCGGTTGGCCCATTCAGCAAGCATTAAGTTAATAGATCTTCTAGCAGTTTTTAAATCATAACCAGTTCTAAGTTCTAGGCCGCATCTTTCAAATGCTTCCTCTACAAACTCAGCTACGTTTGGTTCAAAATTTGTACTGCCTGAAAGTGCCATAACTAATCCTCTGGAGCGTATAAATTATTAAATGTTATGTTTGGGTCCATATAGCTCTCATGTTGTTCTGCTGAATGCGTCCATTGAGAGGGCATAAAATCTGGTGCTCCCTCGCCTACACGCCACAAAGCAGGATTTGTTGCTCTTACTCTATTGTTTGGTAAAGCTACAAAACTGCCAGTATACTCACCAGCGTCCGTTAAATATAGCACATGTGATTGCTTATGTTGAGCGGGATCATCTGCTATAGAGTTCTCTGTATAGTCTACAGTAAATAAATACTTTCCTGTATAAAATTCTCCTGCTATTTTGCATATCCAAGGAGATGAACTTACTCTGTCCATAACCACAACAGAGTGCTCATGGCTTAAACAGTCCCATGGTTGAGCTAAATGGTCTTCCATTGGAGTTGGCCATTCTTCTAGGGGAATGTCTGCTACTAAAGCCTGTATGGGCATTCTTGCCCACATAGCGCCGCCATGAACATTTGGCGCGTCTTCTTCGTTATCTATTTCGCATCCAGTAAATACTACTTGAAATGATAAAGATCTGTCTGG
>MDSV01154463.1_pt1 | contig 18536 bp, 19 predicted proteins | sample 810851 | NCBI WGS metagenome assembly MDSV01 (sample SAMN05326640, study PRJNA326480) | marine metagenome | isolation source: seawater | place: Atlantic Ocean: North East | collected 2012 | reverse complement strand
CAGCCACTGGAGCGTAACCAGTAGAGGGCACCACTAATATGAAAAATAATTTACAAAAAAGGATATTTTATAGTTTTATAAGCGGCATAATTTTTGGAATTTTGTTGAATAATATTTCAGAAAGTTTCTCGCAAACCTTCGATCTCGCAATACATATAATAAAATTTGGTGGTGAAATTTTTTTAAAAATAATAAAAATGCTCGTGGTTCCAATCGTTTTTTTTTCATTACTTGTTGGAGTTGCGAACCTAAATAATATCTCCACATTAGGAAGAATTGGGTTTAAAACACTTATTCTATATGTATTTACCACTATGCTTGCTATTACTTTGGCACTAAGTATAGGTTATTTTATAAATCCAGGTGATGGAGTAAATATAGTATCTGAAAATACAAAAGTAAATATTGCACAACCTCCATCTTTTTTTTCTGTTTTGCTAGATATAATTCCTGACAACCCTTTTAAATCATTGACCGAAGGAAACATGTTGCAGGTAATATTCTTTTCACTAGTTTTGGGCGGTTGTTTATCAACACTGAAAAATAATGAAAAGCTTATTGAATTTTTTAATAGTATGAATGCACTTATTTTAAAGATGCTAAATTCCTTAATGGTTATCGCACCTATTGGTATTTTTTGTTTAATTTCTAAAACACTTGCCACACAAGGATTATCATCAATCTTAGAACTAATAAAATATTTTTTTGGAGTTGTTGCTGTTTTAATAATTCATTTCACTATTGTATATCTTCCTTTGGTTAAATTTTTAGGAAGAATAAATGTTTTAAAATTTTTAAGTGGAATCAAACAAATAATTATTTTTGCATTCTCTACATCTAGTAGTAGTGCTACAATTCCCATTACTCTTCAAAATATAAATAAAAATTTCGAAGTAAAAACGAAAATTTCATCTTTTACCGTTCCCCTTGGAGCTACTATCAATATGGATGGTACCGCGATAATGCAGGGCATGGCTACTATATTTATTGCTAATATTTATAATGTCGACTTACTTTTCATAGATTATTTATCAATTATTTTAACAGCAACATTAGCCTCAGTTGGAACTGCAGGAGTTCCAGGGGTTGGAATAATAATGTTAGGGATGGTATTAACTCAAGTAGGCTTGCCTTTAGAGGGAGTCGCCATTGTTATTGGAGTTGATAGACTACTTGATATGTTAAGAACAGCCTTAAATGTTTCGGGTGATGCTATGGTAACATTAGTCATAGACAAATCGGAAAAGTAGTGCATTTATTTTTTGTTGAATTGGAAATAATTATGTTTGGAAAAGAAATTGAATATGTTCAAGCATATGAGAAAAATGAGGCGGAATTTATAGCAATTCATAAAGTGATGAAAAAATTCAATTGTCCCAAGGAAAGTATATCTATAACCTCATGTAAGAAAATTAATCGTAATTAAATAATACAGGTTGTCCGACAGGGTCCGAAGTAATCTCAGAGTTTTCCATCACCACCACTCCATTGATAATTGTAAAAACCGGTAGTCCGACTATTTTTATTCCATCATATGGGGTCCACTTAGACTTACTAGCAATCCAATTATTACTAATTCTAAATTCCTTTTTCATATCTACTATTGAAAAGTCAGCATCATTGCCAATTTTAATTTCACCTTTAAATTTCATGTTGTATATTTTTGCTGGATTCGAGCATAGAAGACGAACTAAATCTTCTATTCCTAATTTTTGTTTGTTAACAAAGTCAAGCATAATGGGTAAAATTGTTTGAACGCCTGTCATCCCTGATGGCGAATAGGGGTATTTTTTTTTTTTCTCATCCAGTGTATGCGGCGCATGATCAGAGCCAACAACATCAATCACTTTTTCTTTAACTCCCTTCCAAAGACCAATATTATGACTTTTGTCTCTTATTGGAGGATTCATTTGTGCTAAAGTCCCAAGGTTTTCATAACAATCGGGAGAAGAAAAGTATAAATGTTGTGGCGTAACTTCACATGTAGAAAACGCCTTAGATTCTTTCAGAATAGATAGCTCATCTTTTGTTGAAATATGCAAAACATGTACTTTACTGTTAGTTGCCTTTGCAATTTTTAATAATCTTTTTGTACTATTAATCGCAGTCTCAGAGTCCCTCCAAATAGGATGTTGAATTACATTTGCTTTGGAGCCTTCAACAATATGTTTTCTTTCCCTTAAACGATATTCATCTTCACTGTGTATAGCTACCCTTCTATTGATGGATTTTAAAATTTTTTTAAGGCTATTGTCGTCCTCAACTAAAAGGTCTCCAGTCGAGGATCCCATGAAAATCTTTACTCCACAGCACCCAGGTAAAATCTCTAATGTTTTTAAATTTTCTATGTTTTCTTTAGCAGCACCAATGAAGAAACTATAATTACAATAAGCATTTTCTTTGGCAATTAACAATTTTTGATTTAATGCTTCCTTGGTTGTCGTTGAAGGATTTGTGTTAGGCATTTCAAAAATAGTTGTAATCCCACCAAGAGCAGCTCCTTTTGTTCCATGCATTATATCCTCTTTATGAGTTAAACCAGGTTCTCTAAAATGCACTTGCGAATCTATTGCTCCAGGTAGTACAAGAAGATTTTTTACTGAAAGTTTTTTTTTACTGTCTCTTTGCGAAAGATCGCCAAGTTCCACAATTTTGCCATTGAGAATACCTATATCTATTTCTTCTATCAATTCATTATGAAGAAAAGCATTTCCACCAGTTATTATAAGGTCTAGATTTTGTTTCATAAAATTTTAAAATAATTTAGTTTTTAATTATATCAAAAAAATTACCATCAATTTTGATATTCTTAAAATTTACATAATACCATGCAGAAATAAAAATCAAATGCCAAACACATCTGACATATTTTTTTTTATATTCAACTGATCTACACAAATTTATGATCTCATCCTTTGTAAAAAAAAAGTTTAAGATTTCAACTTTTGGTAAAAACTCCTCTAGTATTCTTGCTTTTTTGGGAATCCAGCTATTTATAGGTATAGAAAATCCTTCTTTTTTTTCAAAACCATTATAATACGAAACCTTCTTGTTTAAAAAATCTCTTATAAGATATTTTCCATACCCATTATTGATTTTATGCTTATCCTTTATAAAAAAAAAACTTTCAAATATTTTCTTGTCTACTAAAGGGGTCCTCCCTTCCATACCATATGCCATAAGACATCTATCCAACTTAACAAGTAAATCATTTGGAAGCCAATTAATATAATCAAAGTATTGCCTTTTTTGTATATTTGTTAAATCTAAATTATCCACAAATAATTGGTTCGTTTCAAATTTCCAATAATCTTCACTAAAATCTTTAAATTTTTTGAACGCACCCTTAAAGTATTTTTTTTTAAATAAATTGGATTTTCTATATCTTCCATAACCCCCAAACAATTCATCTCCACCTTCTCCTGTAATTGCAACCTTAAACTGTTTAGAGGCTTGTTCAGCTAATTTAAATGTTGGTAAAATGGCATAATCTGCAATTGGATCGTCTATATGCTTTGCTGCAAAAGGTATCAATTTCCAAAAATCACTTTCAGTAAAACTAATTTCATTGAAATGAATTTTATATTCTTTAGAAATTTTTCTTAATAGAACATTATCATCGCGACTTTTACCATCTATATAAACTTTAAATGCCTCAATCTTTTTTTTAGAAACTATCTTGCTCATAAAATGAAGAATGAGCATTGAATCAATTCCTCCAGAGAAAAATAGACAGTATGGAACATCACTTCTTAAATGAACTGCAATTGTCTCTTTAATTTGTTTTTCTATAAAATTATGACCAATTTTTTTTTCTACTTTCCTGGCTTGTGGTAGTTTTTGAATAATACTTTTTTTTAATCTTCCATTCTTAATTACTAAAATTTCTCCTGGCAATACCCTAAAAACGTTTTCATATATAGTTTTTTTTCCTGAACAATATTGAAGTTCAAAATATTCAAGTAACTTTTCCTTTGATATTTTCTTTCTAATCAAATTTAAATTTAACATTGGCTGAATTTCTGAACAGAAAATAAAGCTATCTTCCAATTGACAAAAATAAAGAGGTTTAATTCCAAAAATGTCCCTACTTAAAATTGTAATTTTTTTTTTCTTGTCATAAATTGCAAATGCATACATACCCCTTAATTTCTTTAAACCTGGTAATCCCTCCTCATGGTAAAGTGCCATTATTGACTCAGAATCAGATTTAGTTTTAAATTTATATTCTTTAAACTTAGCTCTTATTTCTGAGTCGTTGTAAATTTCACCATTAGCAACTAAAACTAAATCATTATTAATTATGGGTTGATTACCTCCTTCTATGTCAATAATTGATAAACGGGTATGGATAAACAAATTATTTTTATGTTTAAAATGATTTGAAGAGTCAGGTCCTCTATGAGAAAGTTCTTTGGAAATCCTTAAAAAGTTTTTATCGTAACTTTTTCTATGATTTTTAGTTAAAAAACCAGCAATTCCACACATTATTTTTTTACCTTATAAAAAAACTCTAGATATTTTTTAATTATTAGGTCTTCAGAATATTTATTTTTAAATTCTTTATATCCATTAGAAATTATTTTTTTTCTAAGGCCTAAATTATTTTCTAACAGTTTAATTTGTTTTAATAAATCAAACATATCTTCATTCTTAAATTTAAGTCCATTTATCTGATTTTTAACGATTAATTTAGGCCCACCTGTATCAGATACAATAACGGGAATTCTATGAGCCCAGCCCTCAACAATTACATTCCCAAATGGTTCATGTCTTGATGGACAAATTAATAAATCTGCAACATTAAGGTATTGTGAAATATCATCAGTCCATTCATAAAAACTTACTTTATCATCCAATTTATATTCTGAAATAATTTCATTATATAATTGTCTTTCTTCCCCTGAACCAATTACCCATAAATCAAAATTAGATATATAAGTCATTGCTTTTAACAAAATATCAATACCTTTGTTTCTGTGAAACCTTCCTAAACATACAATAATTTTTTTTTCATGCTCAATCTTGAGTTTTCTTTTACTGTTTTCATCAACAAAATTTGGAATAAACTCAACTTTAGATGACTCCCAACCTTTACTTATAACAAAATTTCTTAAATCTATAGTATTTGTTATCAAGTAATCACAATTCACATAGTTTTTAATTTTGTAGTATCCTCCAAGTCTCCCAATATTTACTGAATTAAACTTTTGACTATCTGGTAAAAGTCTTGAAGCCCTATTCATCCAGCTCAAAACAATATTAGGTTTAAATTCATCAAAAATTCTCTGTATCTCTCTATGACATAAAGGATTAAAAAAATAAAAAAGCTTAATTTGGTGAATTTTTTTAATTGTATCTTTAAGTCTATCAAATCTATTTGAATTTTTTCTAATAATTATCTCTAAATCTATATTTGGATCCTTTGCCAATGTCAGAGAAATTCTCTCAAAAAATTTTTCAGCTCCACCCTCACGAGCACCACCTAAAATATTTAATACCCTTAATCTATTATTTTCTGCCATTTTTTTGCTACCTCAGACCAATCATTATGATTATTATTTTTAATGAGATTGTTATGCATTCTCATCCAAGTTTTATCGTCTTTCAATAATTTTATAGTTTTAATAGAAAAATCACTTTCATTATTACATACAAAACCAGTTTCATAATTTTTAACTCTTTCACTTAATGAACCAAAATTACAAACAACAACCGGAATTCCATGCGTTTGAGCTTCTGCAACAGCCATACAAAATGTTTCATCATTAGTCCCTTTATAAATCAAAACTCTAGAATTCTTTAAATTTCTAAACAAAACTTTTTTTGTTACTGGACCTTTTAAAAAAACACCTTTTGTTGTCAATGATCTTGCATATTTTAAAATAGATTCAATCTTTTCTTTGTGTTTCAACCCGAATTTACCATAAGTTTGAGAACCCGTATATAATTCTATCCTAGAATTAGAAACTTCTGGAAAAATTTTTTTTTCCCATTCTTTTAAAACCCAATCTAAATCTCTCATAGGATTTGAACTAAAAATTGCAATAGGTTTTGGAGGTATGTGTTTTTTTTTAATATTTTGTTTTTTTACTCCATATGGAATTATAACCCTTTCTTTTGCTGGGGCCCACCATGGATAAGTTTTCATATGATATTTACTTGAGAAAACAATTTTACATTTATTAAATAAAATTTTGGATAAATATCTATATTTAAGAATATATTTTGCAGGGTTGTGAATCCAAAAAATCCTTCTTTTACAAGATTTTTTAAAATTAAGAAATTTATCTCCTCTATTTACAATTAAAACGTCAAACTTTTCTTCGTATATTTTGCTGCTAAGCTTATTCCAACTTACCCCATTAATAAGACCCTTATTCCGGCAATTATTATAAACACAAACGTCATAATTCAATTTAGCCAATGATTCCACTAATGAAACAAAAGCAACCTCTGCTCCACCATATGGCTTTTTTCTTAAAAGAAGGGAATCAAACTCTATTCCATTATCAACAAATAAAAGTTTAGTCATTTTTTTTTTTAATTTTAAATTTTAAGTATGAAATCAAGGGAAATAAACTTGCAACCAAAGCTATTATAAATCCTAACTTTTTTTCTTTATAACCTTTTCTGAGAAAATATGCCTTCCAGAACCTTGAAAAAATTCTTCTAATATTTATTAATAAAGTTTCTTTATTTTTATTACTTTCTAGGTCTTTGGCTCTTGCATCGGAATAACTATCCAATTTATTAAAAAGGTCAAAAATTGATTTGCAATAATAGTGATCAATTTTATTTATTAGCCTAGAACCTTTGTTTCCTAACATCTTAATTTTCGGGTGAACTCTTTGCCTATCCCAAACTTTTTTTTTTTTTCTGAAAAGTCCTGCATATGCAGACTTACCGATATATGCCCCCCAACCAAATTTAATTAATTTATCTCCTAAGTAATTATTTACACCAATCATATGCCAGTCAGATTTACTTTTTTTAACAATTTTTAGAATTTCACTTTTTAAGTCTTTTGGAACTCTTTCATCTGCATCTATTTCAAATATCCAATTAGACTTACACTTACTAATACCAAAGTTTCTTCTATCACCTTCAATATTCCATGATCCAGAAAAAATTCTATTAGAAAATTTTCTTGCAATTTTTTCTGAATTATCTGTACATTTATCTAAAATAATTATTAGTTCATCAGCAAAGGTAATGGTTTCGAGGCAGTCCTTCAATTGTCTCTCCTCATTATGAACAACAATTAAAATAGATAGACTAGACATAAGTTTTATAAAAATTAATTATTTCTTGCAAAACTGATTTAACAGATAGATCACCCATTAATGAATTTACTTTTTTTGAATTAAATTCTTTGTAACCCATTAACTGTTCAGGGGACTTCGGACTCTTAATCGCAAGAGTTTTAATTCCCCATGGATGATATTTTCTTGAATCACTAGGTCCAAATAAACCTATAGTCGGAATATTTGCAAGTGCTGATAAATGCATAAGACCGGAATCATTTCCTATAAAAAGTTTAGATTTTTTCATAATTAAAAAAATTTCAGGCAAACTTACTTTACCTACTAAATCAAAAATTGGTAAACTCTTTTCATTTAACAAATTAATCATTATTTTTTTTTCATTTTGTGGACCTAGAATAACAAAAATACTCTTAGAAAATATTTGATTTTCATTTAATTTAAATAAAAGTTTAGAAAAATTATTAATAGGCCAGGTTTTTCCAATCCAATTAGAGCTAGGTGCTATAAGAATTAAATCTTTTTTTTTGGCTAATTCAGTTATTCTCTCAACGTATTCTTTTGTTAAAGAAATTTTGTGATTAAAGTTTATATTTGGGTGAAGATTTTTTTTTGAGAGTAAACTAGAAATTTCTTCAACTTTATGTATGTGCATTCTGCTTTTAAAGATTTTCCTATTTTTTGCCACTAATAAAAAGCTGATAATACTTCCTCTTAGATCAATAACATAATCCCAATAATTTAAAAAAACTTCTTGCCACAAATTTATCCAATGTAATGAAAACTTTTTTTTTCTTATAACTATTAATTTATCTATATTTCTACAATATTTAAAAAATTCTCCAGGAACAGGTCCACAAACAAAAAAAATCTTATAATCTTCTGATTTTTTTTTGAAAAAATTATTCAACCCAGTTGATAAAATACAATCTCCTAATCTATTTGATGATATAATTAAAACCTTTTTCATTTTTATAATTTTGTTAAGATATTTTAAATAAATAAGTGAATAACATGTTTAGCGATAAAGAATATTTCATTTCTGAAAATAGCAGTATTATTTTAGTCGAAGGCAAAGACAAGTACAGTTTCATTCAAGGAATAATTTCAAATGATATAGAAATATTGAAAAAAAAGCCATCAATTTATTGCTCAATGTTAACCCCGCAGGGCCGTTTTCTATATGATTTTTTTATTTCAAACTTAAATGATATGTTGTGCATTGAGTGTGATATAAGCATTCAACAAGAATTATATGAAAAATTATTAATGTATAAACTTAGGTCAGATGTAAAAATAAGATTAGACACTGATTTAGAAGTTGTTTTAACAGGAAGTAAAATTAAAAAATTAGAAAATTTTAACAATAAATTTATAAGTTTTTATGACCCTAGGTTTGATAATTTTTTATGCAGAACATACATGAAAAAAATGACAGACGAACCTCTAAGAAAATTTACAAAACTTAGTAAAGAACATTTCAAAGATCTTAGGCTTCAAAACTCAATTCCAGATTTCACAGTAGATGCCATTAAAAATAAATCTCTGCTATTAGAGATGAGGTTTGATGAATTAAATGGTATCTCTTGGTCTAAAGGCTGTTACATGGGGCAAGAAATAACAGCAAGAATGAAATATAGAAATACTGTTAAAAAAAAAATATATACAGTAAAAATTGATTTTAAAAATTCCTTAACAGATGAAATATTCTTTGAAAATAAAGTCATAGGTTTTCTTCATAGTCATAATAATTATATGGGGTTAGCATTTTTAAAAACTGACTTTGAGTCAACAAATGATTTAAACTTTTTATCAGGTGACTCGCAAATTACTGTAAAAAAACCATGGTGGTCAAAAAATTAATTCTGAATTTTTTTTAATATTTTTGACAAAAGTAAAAATGGATTATCTTTATAATTTACTTTTTCAAAACCTGTCCTTACCCCCCAGTTACCGAATTCTTTTGATAAACAACTTTTTATCCATTTTACATCTTGCGATCTTCTCTGTAATTTTAACCTATTTAAAAGTTTTAACCATTTCCACCTTTTTTCAATCTCCATAAGTAGTTCATCGATACCTATATTTTTTTGCGCTGATGTCATTAAAATTTTTATATCCCACTCGTTAGAATTCTTGAAGTAACTGCTAGAAGCTGCTAAATCAGAAAATGTTTGATTAGATAGTTGTTCTATATCAGACTTTGTTATTGTAACTATATCAGGGATTTCAAAAATGCCAGATTTCATAAACTGAATTGTATCTCCACTACCTGGCTGTACACATAAAATTACTGTATCAACTATATTCTTTATAGTTGTTTCAGATTGACCAACACCAACCGTTTCGACAATTAAAAAATCAAATATTGATCTCATGACAACCATAGTTGGAAATGTTAACTCTGAAACCCCACCCAGAAAATCTTTAGCTGCCATAGATCTTACAAAAACTCCATTATCAACTGGATTTAACATAAATCTTGTTCGGTCACCTAACAACGCTCCTCCAGATTTACTAGAAGAAGGGTCAATAGCAATTACCCCTACAGTTTTTTTTTTTTTCCTAATCGAAGTGATTAACTTATCAATTAAAGAAGATTTTCCTGCACCCGGTGGCCCTGTAACACCTAAAACATGGGCCTTTGGATTAGAGTGGTATTTATCTAAATCATTTATATTGTTTTGAGAGAAACCATCAACTTCGATTTTTTCTAAAACTTTTGACAAATGTATTTTTTTTTCAAAAATTTTCATTAATTTCCAAGAACAGAAAAATTAAAATTTAGATTTAAAACCTTTTTGCATTCTAACAAAAGTAACTTTCTATTTTTTCTAACATTTATATCTTTATCATTCACCATTACATTATCTAGAAAATGATCAATTTGAATTGATATTTCAGAATAGATATCTTCATAATTTTTTTTATGATAAGTTTTATTTTTTCCTTTTATAACGTTAATACTCTCGTATAAATTTCTTTCCTCTTTTTTTTGAAAAAGTGATTCATCAATATTTCCCTTGTCTTCAACGTCATGAATTATTGAACTCAGTCGTTTAAAAGCTTTTAAAAATAGTTTTCCAGTTTCTGAATCTAAAAATTTTTTTAAACTTTTTATTTTTTCTGATATTACTCTTGGATTAAAGCTATCACTTTTTAAATTTGATCTAATTATTTCTTGATTGTAACCAATCTCAGCAAAAAAAAATTCAATTCTTTTATTAAAAAAACTTTGAATATAAGAAAGATCCTTGAGAAAGTTTAAGTTTTGTTTTTTATAAATTTCCTGGCATTGCTGCATTAGCTGATATAAATCAAGTTCTATGTTATTTTCAATTAAAATCTTAATGATAGAAATTGTAATTCTTCTAATACCAAAAGGGTCGCCGGAACCAGATATTTTTTTGTTTGCCGAAAAAAAACCAAAAATACCATCAATTTTTTGAGCTAAGGATAATACAACATTTAAATCGACTGATTTAGTTGTTAAGGAAATTTTATACTGATTATTGAAAGCATTCGCAACCTCATCTGGAAAACCAAGTTTTTTAGCATAATAACCTCCTGCTTTGCCTTGTAACATTGGATATTCTTTAACAATTTCAGTGGTAAGATCAAAATTTGAAAATATTAAATCTTTAGTAAATCTATCAATATTTAAATTTAATTTTTTTGAAACTATTTCTGATAATTTAACTATTCTTTGTGCTCGGTCATAAAGGGTTCCCAAGTTATCGTAAAAAACCATTGTGGAAAGTTTTTTAATTCTTTCACTTAGTTTAATTTTTAGATCTTCTTCTATAAAAAAATTTGCATCAGCAAATCTTGCTCGCAATACATTCTTATTTCCTTCAAGCATATTTTTTTTCTTTGATTTTTCTTTATTTGAAACAAATGCAAATACATTTGTTAAATTTCCTTCATTATCTTTAAAACAAAAATTATCTTGTTTTTCAGTTATTATAGTCTCTAAAATAAAATCTGGGAGATCAAAGTATTTCTTATCAAAATCTCCAAAAAAAACATTTGTAAATTCAACTGAATTTGAAATCCTATCAATTAGTATCTCTGAAAAATTACATTTATAGGATTTCTTTCTACAAAACATTTTTAAATCTTTTTGGATTTTTATTTTTCTCTCGGGACCTCCAATAATTACAAAATTTTTTTTTAATATTTCCTGGTATAATTTAAAGGAAGTACATTTAAATTTTTTATTTGAGTATTGATAGTTACCAAATGTATATATATCTGATTTAATTCCAGAAAATTCAAAATTTAATTTTTTTCCATTAAACAAACCTAAAATACTTTTGATTGGGCGACTCCACTTCTCACTATGATTAGACCATCTCATAGACTTTTTCCATTTAATAGAGGCAAGTATTCTTGGTATCTCTTTTTCAAATATTTTATTTAATTTTTGTTCTTTGATTTTTGAAATATAGAAAAAATATTCTTTATTATTAATTATTTTTTTTTTGAGAAGCTTTCGATCCTTTATATTTTGTGATCTTAAAAAACCCTCTATGGCCTTATCATGTGCTGAAGTACTAGGCCCTCTAATTTCATTGATATTAAAACCTGAAGATTTATGAACTTTTTCCACTACAATAGTGATTCTTCTTGGGGTAGAAAAAGTTTTAAGGTTCGAATAACTTATTGCCTCTTTATCAAATAATAAGTTAAAATTTTCAACTAATTCCTTCTCTCCTAATTTCTGAGCTGAACTTGGAATTTCTTCGCTATAAATTTCTAATAAAAAATTATTCATTTTTCTCCACAATTAGCAAACAACATTTTTGAACTAAACTTCTTATTCTTAAAATATATGCCTGTCTTTCTGTCACTGATATTAAGCCTCTTGCATCTAGTAAATTAAAACAATGGCTAGCTTTTATACAAAGCTCATATGCGGGTATTGGTAAACCTTTCTCAATTAAATTTTTACAGCTATCCTCATAATCAAGAAAAGAATTGAATAAAAGTTTTTCAGAAGCATGTGAAAAATTATATTCTGTCATCTGCTTTTCATTTGTTAAAAAAATATCTCCATAAGTTATTCCAGATTTATCCCACTTTATCTCAAAAATATTATTAACCTTTTGTACAAACATTGCTAATCTTTCAAGTCCGTATGTGAGCTCAAGACTAACCGGTTTACAATCGATACCTCCAATTTGCTGAAAATAAGTAAATTGACTAATTTCCATACCATTACATTGCACCTCCCATCCAAGACCTGCAGCCCCTAAGGTAGGGCTTTCCCAGTCATCCTCAATAAATTTTATATCATTATCATCTGGGTTGATTTTAATTTCTTTAAGGCTTTCTAAATAAAGTTCTTGTGAGTTAGGTGGGTTAGGTTTTTTAATTACTTGAAGCTGATAATAATGTTGCAATCTATTAGGGTTTTTTCCATACCTACCATCAGTAGGTCTTCTGCAAGGTTGAACAAACACAGTGTTCCAAGGTTGACTACCTAGGCTTTTAAGAGCTGTAAAGGGATGGAATGTAGCTGCTCCCATTTCCATGTCGTAAGGCTGAATCAGAATACAATTATTTTTCATCCAAAAGTTCTGGAGATTAATAATTATTTCTTGGAATGTTAACATTGTTTTTATTATTTTTGTCTTAGTATAGTATTTATTAAATACTATATATATAAATTACTAAGTTTTAAATTTAATGTGAAATTCTATTAAAATGAATAAATTGTGAAAATTATTAATTTAAATAAAATTGAAAAAAACTCTTTTGATGAATTAACTGAATGGCTTCAAAAAGATTTAAGCTCAGTTAATAAAATTATTGAAAAAAATTTGGAAGCTAACGCACCATTAATTACAAAACTATCTAATTATATAGTCAGTTCTGGTGGAAAAAGAATCAGGCCATTATTAACATTAACTACTGCTAAACTTCTTGGTTACTCTGGAAATAGACACCACTATTTAGCAGCAGTTATTGAATTTATTCATACTGCAACACTATTACATGACGATGTTGTTGATAATAGTAAAAAAAGGAGAGGGAAAAAAACTGCAAATTATATTTGGGGTAACAAATCTAGTATTTTAGTTGGGGATTTTTTATTGAGTAAAGCGTTCAAAATTTTAGTTAAGGATGGTTCACTCAAGTGTATTGATATCATTTCTAAAGTTTCTGAAAAAATCTCATTTGGTGAAGTTAAGCAATTAATGGCAGTTGGAAACCTAAATCTAAACGAATCTGATTATTTAGAAATCATTAACTTTAAGACAGCTGAACTTTTTTCAGCAGCTTGTCAGATAGCTGGTGAAATAAGTGAAATAAATGACATTAAAAAAAATAGCCTTAAGAACTTTGGAAAATATTTAGGAGTTGCGTATCAAATTGTCGATGATACGCTTGATTATTTCTCTGATGAAAAGTTATCTGGCAAGGAGATCGGAAATGATTTTAAAGAACATAAAATCACTCTTCCTTTAATCTTAGTTTTTAATAGAAGTAACAAAAAAGAAAAAAAATATTTGGAGTTCTTGATAAACAAAAACACTATATCTAACAATGATTTAGCCTGGGTTATTGATAAGATGAAAAGATATAAGGTTCTTAATGATTGCCTTCAAAAAGCTAGACATTTTTCAATAATGGCAAAAGACTCACTAGGTTTATTTGGTCCAAACAAAGAAAAAGATAAAATTATAGATTTTGTTGACTTTCTTATTCACAGAACAAGTTAAATTTGGAATATTTTTTGCACAAATAAAATATGCAAAAAGTAAAAATCAGACCCAAAGACATTTATTATAAGGCTAAATTTATAGAATTTGTTGCCAAAAACTACCTTATTTTAACGCTATTGTTATTTTTTTTACTAATTTTCGTTTAATAATTTTTTATTTTTATTAATTTATTCTTTATGGATGAATTAAATAAATTTTCGAAAAGATTTAAAAGGTATACAAATCTTGGCGCCTCTGCAGGCAATCTAGCAATAAGCTTTTTAAGTTCAAAACTTTTTAGCACTAGTGAGAGCAAAAATGCAGAAGATTTATCTAGAATTTTAGGAAATTTAAAAGGTCCTATCATGAAAATTGCTCAGCTACTGTCAACTGTACCTGATCTTTTACCTAAAGAATATACACAAGAATTAGCTAAACTTCAATCCAGTGCCCCACCTATGGGATGGAACTTTGTGAAAAGGAGAATGAAAAATGAACTTGGGCATAATTGGTTGGAGTTTTTTGATTCATTTGATAAAGAACCATTTGCGGCGGCCTCGCTAGGCCAAGTTCACAAAGCACAATATAAGAACAATGAAATAGTTTGCAAACTTCAATACCCAGATATGCTTTCAATAGTTGAAGCAGATATAAAACAACTAAAGTTTTTATTTGCGATTTATAAAAAAATTGATAAAACAATAAATACTTCAGAAATAGAAAAAGAAATTTCTTCAAGAGTTAGAGAAGAACTAGATTATAATTTAGAGCATAAACATATGGAGCTTTTTGATTTTGTTTTCAAAAAATCTGAAAAAGTGTTGGTTCCAAAAGTTTTAGAGAAAATTTCAACTAATCGACTGCTTTGCATGAGCTTTTTAAAAGGCAACAAACTTCTTGAATTCAAAAATCATTCAAAAGAAAATAGAAAAGAGCTTGCTATTAATATGTTCAATGCTTGGTATTTTCCCTTTTATAAATTTGGAATTATTCATGGTGACCCTCACCTAGGAAATTATTCTGCTAATGAAAACCTTCAAATTAATTTACTTGATTTTGGCTGTATAAGGGTCTTTAAGCCGACATTTGTTAAAGGTGTTATAAATTTGTATCACGCTATAAAAAATAATGACCAAGAACTAGCTGTTAATGCCTATGAAAGTTGGGGGTTTGAAAATATTAATAAAAAATTAATTGAAATCCTTAATATATGGGCCAAGTTTTTGTATTCTCCTTTACTTGAAGATAAAGTTAGAAAAATGCAAGAAACAAACTCCACTGCATATGGAGCAGAAGCTGCAAATAAGGTTCACAAAGAACTAAAAAAAATTGGTGGTGTGAAGCCGCCTAGAGAGTTCGTATTTATGGACCGAGCAGCAATCGGTCTAGGGTCTGTTTTTCTTCACCTCGATGCTGAATTGAATTGGTATAAAATTTTTAACGAACTTATTGAAAACTTTTGTGAAAAAAAGGTTAAAAAAAATCAAGAGGATGCTCTCAAAGAAGTTAAATTGGTAAAAAATTTTTGATATTATTTTGAAGATTTTGAGCCATTGACAGTAATTTGTCCAACTCTGCCATGGTTTTAGATAAATCTTCAGTATTATCTTCAAGCCAGATTTTAAAAGTTAGAGAATAAATTAGTAGTAGAAAATTTTTTTTATAAAATTCAAATGGAGAGCTTTTATAAGCATTAGATAGCTCAAGATAAAAATCCATGGTGTTTAATAAATTTTTACTAATAATAGAAAGTAATAAGGGATTTTTTTTAGTATTTTTGAGAATACTTTTCAAAGCATCTTTATAATCTTCCATCTCGTCAAATCTCAGCATAAATAACTCAAAAAGAATATCTTTTGTTGATGAATCCTTAAAGTCATTTTTTGAAACCTTGGCTTCAACATTATTATCTATCATATTAGAAAATTTATTGATTATAGAGTTCTTACAACTGAAAATTTTTTTTAATTCATCATTTGGAATTTTCAGTGTTTTGGACATTTCTTCAATTGAAAACTTATCCCAACCAACCTCTTTGATAAGTTGAAACCCTTTTTTTACAAATATTATTTCATTTTCTAACGAATTATTCATTGATTTTCATGTTGTTTTTAAAATATATATATATATTGTTATATAGTTGTAAATAATTAAATGGAGTGTTTCAAATATGTTAAAAAAAATTTTTATGATCACAGTACTAAGTTTTTCACTTTATTCTTTTGGCGCTAACGCTGGAGATGCTGAAAAAGGAAAAAAAGTTTTTAAGAAATGCGCAGCTTGTCATAATGTAGCAGCTGGTGCTGGTCACAAAACAGGTCCCAATCTCTGGGGTATAATAGGTGCAAAAGCAGGGGTTCAGGATGGCTATAAATACTCTGATTGGCTGAAAGGTGCTGGGATTGAGTGGAATGATGAAGCCATGACAGCATGGGTTTCTAAGAAAAAGGCAAAGGCTGCTTACTTTGGAAAAGATGTTAAAAAAAGTAAAATGATTTTTGCAGGCCTTAAAAAACCTGATCAAATAGCAAATCTAATAGCGTACTTAAAGACTTTAAAATAACCTAAACATTAATGAAGATAGAGGAAATTGAAAGTTACATAGGAAAAGTACCTGATTTTCCCAAACCAGGTATTCTTTTCTATGATATTTCAACACTAATAATTAATAAAAATGTATTTTCGTCAACAATTGAAAAATTGTCTGAACAAATAAGTGATTATCAGTTTGATAGCATAGCTGCAATTGATGCAAGAGGCTTTGTTTTTGGGGCTGCTCTAGCCAGTTATTTAAATACCGGAATGATAATGATAAGGAAAAAAGACAAACTACCTGGTAAAACCTTTTCTTATGAGTACGAACTTGAATATGGAAAAGATATTCTTGAAATAAATATTGAAGCAAAAAACAAAAAATTCTTGCTAATTGACGATCTCTTAGCAACAGGCGGTACAGCAAATGCAGCAATTAAACTTATTGAGAAGGCAGGTGGCATGGTTTGTTGTTTTGGAGCAATAATTGAGCTTTCATTTCTTAATGGTCGAAATCAACTCTCCGTACCCATTCAAACCTTGATTAAATATTAAAATGACCAGAGCTCACAAACTTTTTTTAAAATGGTTATTACAATTCAATTTAATTTTCTTTTTTATTTTTTTTGCATTTGATCAAGGACTGGTTTATAAAATTTTATCATCTGATAAAAGTTACATTACAAGTCTTATTCTTCTCATTTTTATTCTTGTAAGCGTTCACTGCGCATTTAATACCTTTAAAGTTTCAGATGAACTTAACAAAGCACATATTATCAAAAAAAGTTTATTAAAAGAAAATGTCAAATTAAAAATAATTGATGAGAGACTTATTCTGACCTCAAAGGGTGAAATTACTGGCGGAATTGTTTGTGATTATTTTAAAGATTTAATTGGTCTTAAAAAAAATGGAGCAACAACTCATGTTCAAATCTTAGACACTTACATAAAAAAGACTAATGGGGTTTTTGAATTCGGTTGGTTTTGCTCTGATATAATGCTGAAACTTGGACTTATCGGTACTGTTATTGGTTTTATAATAATGCTTAGCTCATTAGCAGATATAACCACTTTTGATGTAACTCTTTTACAAGGAGTTCTTACAACAATGGGCAGTGGAATGGGTGTGGCTTTGTATACAACTCTTTCAGCTCTTATCACTGGTGTTTTAATTGCAATTCAATATTATAACCTTGAATCAGGATGTGAGGAACTTTTTTCTGTTCTCAACCAAATTTCAGAGGTTAGTATAGATAGTAGCTTATAAAATGTCTTACTCAGGAAGAAGATTAAGGGCTGACCCTTTTACTGACTTACTTTTTAATGTGTTATTATCTTTCACATTACTTATGTTTTTAGCAATAATTTTTATGAATCCAATACCCAAAACTGGTGTTATAAACCCAAAAGCAGAATATATAATTACAGTTAGCTGGCCTGATAATAACCCCGACGATATAGATACCTACGTTCAAAACCCTACAGGTGGTTTAGTATGGTTTAGAGGTAAAGAATCAGAGTTTGTTCATTTAGATAGAGATGATAGAGGACTATTAAATGACACTATTACTGTTAATAATGAAAAAATTCAAAATCCTTTAAATCAAGAAGTTGTTACATTAAGAGCAGTAGTTCCAGGAGAATATATTGTTAACATTCATTATTATGCTACGAAAACAAACCAGCCTGTGGATGTTAACGTCAAGGTTGAAAAGGTAAACCCTCAATTAGAAGTAATTTATTATGGCACAATCAATTTAGAAAAAAAAGGTGTAGAAAAAACTGCAACAAGATTTAATATATCACAAGATGGAAAGGTAACAGTATCAGGCAACCTTTTTAAAAAATTAGTACCGGAGAATTAAAATTATGACTGCAGAAATTTTTTTTATTTTAATATGTTATGTATTTATTGGTTTTTTATTAATCTTACTAAACTTAAGAACAAGTTTTCATTGGATAATTAAATCCTCTCTAGTTATTATAACTTTACTTTTTTATATTTTCACATACAAATCATTTACCAATT
>MDSV01212135.1_pt1 | contig 18537 bp, 16 predicted proteins | sample 810851 | NCBI WGS metagenome assembly MDSV01 (sample SAMN05326640, study PRJNA326480) | marine metagenome | isolation source: seawater | place: Atlantic Ocean: North East | collected 2012 | reverse complement strand
ATGTAATTGATTATTTAAAGAAAGATATTGATGCTAAATCTTTAAAATTTGCAGCTGCTGAGGGTATTCAAATTCCGCAGTCAAATTTTGTTTTAAGAGGAGATTCATTTAGAGCACAAATATTTATTACTGCAAATAACCCTGATCAAAATCCAGATATTTATGTTGGAGAATATGATAGCTTAGGTAATGGTAATTATGAGATGGTTGGAGAGTATGAAACAGTCAAAGTAGTAGATGGAAAAGGAATGTTTGCTACAAGAACAAGTACAGAAGGTATTAAAAAATGGGGAGGTTTAATTTCAATGAAAACTGAAACAGGAAATAAGATTTATCCTTTTAGTGGCGAATATTTGGTTGCTGCTAAAACAGCTGTAGTTTCTCCTGTTAATATGAATGTGCTATATTTAGAAGTAGACAATCCATTAAAGATTTCTGTTCCTGGTTACACTGCAGGTGAGATAACTGCAGTAATTGATAATGGTAAACTTTCAGCTACAAAAAAGTCATTAGGTGAGTGGTCGGCAAGACCTTCTAAAAAAGGAAAGGCTCTTGTTACTTTATATGCTCAAGTTGATGGTAGAAGAAGTAAAATGGGGAGTATGGAATTTAGAGTTAAAGAAGTACCTCCACCTAAAGCCAAAGTTCAGTTTGCTCTTGATGTTAATGGTACTACAGTGATTGAAAAAATGAGGATGGTAAATGCTGGTGGCTTGTTAGCTGAGTTAAAAGATTTTGATTTTAAAGGTGTAAGATATATGATAACTTCTTACCGTTTATCTGGTGTATATAAAGGAGAGCAGATGAAGGAGGATACACAAGGGCCAAAGTTTAATGATAAAATGATTAACATTATTAAAAATACTAAATCAGGGAATGCTATAACAATATCAAATATTAAAGCAAAAAGAGTAGATGCAAAAAATACTGCAGTTAGAGCTCTTGATCCTTTAGTAATTGAAATTAAATAAAACAAATTATGAAAAAAACAACTTTATTACTTATTACAATTACAATAGCGCTTTCATTTATTGGCGTTAGTGCACAGGACGTATTGTCTTCACAGGAAATGAATTCAATATATAAAAAAGAGAAACATCATAATAAAATAGTGCAAAGATATGCTCCTTTGCGTGAAGCTGATGTTATGTGGTCGCGTAAAATATGGAGAGAGATTGACTTAAGACAAAAGATTAATCATCCATTTTATTATCCAGAAAACAATGGTATAGTTGGTGCTGCTGTTACTGATGATAGAAAAAGTTTAATTGATGTTATATTTAATGCTGTTCTTGAAGGCAGTCTTACAGCTTATGGTAATGCAGTATATGATGATGAGTTTAGAACTCCAATGACACAAGCAGAAATTAAATCTATTGGTGGAGCTAAAGAGGAGATTATTGAAGTTATAGATTGGGATGCTGTTGCTTTAGGTGCTGATCCTGATGAAGCAAAAACTTTTACAACTAATATTGTGCCTTTTAATAGAAATACTGTAAAAAAATGGAGGTTAAAAGAAGAGTGGTTTTTTGATAAACAAAGATCAGTTATGGATGTAAGAATAATTGGTATAGCTCCATTACAAGAGGATAGAGACGAGGTAAATGGAGATTTACTTGGTACATTTTCACCACTATTTTGGGTTCATTTTCCTGAAGCTAGAAAGATTTTAATAAATGCTGAAGTATTTAATTTAGTAAAGAATGATGCTGAAAGAAGAACTTATGATGATATTTTTTGGAAAAGAATGTTTTCTTCTACAATTGTGAAAGAATCTAATGTAATGGATAGAAAAGTAAATGAATATATGGTAGGCCTAGATGCTTTATTACAGGCTGAGAGCATAAAAGCAGAAATATTTAATATTGAACATGATTTATGGGAATATTAAATTTGAATTCATAAAATTAATAAAGCCTCTATAATTCGGGGCTTTTTTAATTATATATAATTTAAAGCTTTATTTTAATAAGTATTTAGAGTATAAAATAATATAAATATTACTGTGTTAGGAGCTAAGGTTTTCTTTATAATGCTATAGTTCACTATTACAAAATAAATGGAATAAAATGTATTTTTGGGTATTATAACTTTACTTGAAAATTATAAATAATGAAGATATGGAAACAGAAAAAGAGTTAAGTTTAAAAGAGATAATTAATGAAATAATTTTGTTTTTCATTAATTCTAGAAAAGTCATTATTTTTATAACAATTTTTGGAACAGTAAGTGTTGTACTTTTTCAAAAATTCAGACCTGCATATTTTAATACTACTGCATTAGTGACATCAGGGATTGCTGATTTCGAAAGAAATACTGATGTTTCTAAATTGACTCAAAAAATAGGCATTGATTTAGTTAATCTGCTAAATCTAGATGTTAGAAAGGAGGATTATGTTATTGTTTCTGAAAAACTAAATATCTCTATCAGTGATGCTTCAGTAATTAAATCAATTAAAGCTAATGAGATATTTATTAAAGATCAGGAAGGAAAAGAAAATAGTACATCTAAGTTTAGCATTGATTTGTCTGTAAAAGATAACAATTCTATTTCTAATATCCAAGAAGGATTAGCTTATTATTTTAGTAATAATAAATATATTCAAAGTTATTATAATCAATTTATTTCTACAACATCAGATGAAATTAAAGCAATTGATATGGAGGTAAATAGTTTGAGATTTATAAGAGAATCAGAAAAATCAGCTGTTGATTTAAGTTCTATAAATGTAAATTCTAAGAAATCTCATTATGATGTAAATAATCAAATATTAGAATTGATTAATTTAAGATCTAAGAAAGTTACTGATTTAAATTTATTAAAGCCACTTTCATTTGTTTCTCCATTTACAGTTACACAAAATCCTGAAAGAGGTGTTTTAATTTTAGGCACAATAGCAGCAGCTTTATCATTTCTTTTAGCTATAGTAATTGCTATTTTTAGAAATGTATATATAAATTCAAGAGAATAATGAAAGTTACAGTATTAGGATCGGGTTATGTTGGTTTAGTTGCAGCTTCATGTTTTTCTGAAATGGGTAATTATGTTGTTTGTGTTGATATTGATAAAGAGAAGATTTTAAAATTAAAAGAAGGTATAATTCCAATATATGAACCTGGTTTAAGAGATTTAATTATTGGTAATCAGAAGAAAAAAACTCTGAATTTTACAACCGATATTAATGAGTCTTTAAAAAATGCAGAGGTAGTTTTTATTGCAGTTGGCACTCCTATGGGAGAGGATGGTTCAGCTGATCTTAAATATGTTTTACAAGTAGCAAAATCTATTGGCGAAAATATGAATCATCATCTTGTTGTAGTAGATAAATCAACTGTTCCAATTGGTACTGCCGATAAAGTAAGAGAGGTAATCCAGAATATACTTGACAATAGAGATTCTCAACTTACTTTTGATGTTGTTTCTAATCCAGAATTCTTAAAAGAAGGAGCGGCAATAAAAGATTTTATGCATCCTGACAGAATTGTTGTTGGTGCTAATAATGATCATTCAATGAATCTAATGCGTAATTTATATGCACCTTTTACTATTAGTAATGATAGATTTATTGGTATGGATATAAGATCAGCTGAAATGACTAAATATGCTGCAAATGCTATGCTTGCTACCAAAATTTCATTTATTAATGAAATATCTAACATCTGTGAGTATGTTGGTGCAGATGTTAATGAAGTTCGAAGGGGTATTGGTAGTGATAAGAGAATTGGATACAAGTTTATTTACCCTGGATGTGGTTATGGTGGAAGTTGTTTTCCAAAAGATGTTCAAGCATTAATTAATATTGCAAATAGTTATGGATATAATCCTTCTTTAATAAGTTCAGTTGAAAAGGTTAACCAAGCACAAAAAGAAGTCCTTTTTTCAAAGTTAACAAATCAATTAGGTAATAATCTAAATGGAAAAAAAATTGCTATATGGGGGCTTTCATTTAAACCTGAAACTGATGATATGAGAGAAGCTCCGTCAATAAATTTGATAAAGTCTATTATTAATTCTGGAGGTACAGTAAATGCATATGATCCAAAGGCAATGAATGAAGCTAAATTTTATTTAAAAGATATTGATGTGTTATATTCAAATGATAAGTATTCAATATTAGATGGTGCAGATGCTCTTGTATTAGTTACTGAATGGAAGGAATTTCGAAGCCCAGATTTTGAATTAATTAAATCAAAAATGAAAAATCATCTATTTATTGATGGCAGAAATCAGTTTAAAGCAGAATTTGTTAAAAGTAAAGGGTTTAAGTATATACAAATTGGTGTTAGATCATAGTAATACATGTCATTTAAAAGTATTTTATTGTCAAAATCATCTTTAGATTTTGTTTATTTATTTTGTTCAAATTTAGTTAAGAAGGGATTCGGTTTTATTAGAGAAATTATTTTAGCATCAATTTTTGGATCTTCTATTTTATATGCCAACTTTTTATTATTAAAAACTGTTTCTGAGTTGTTCTCAGATTTAACACAAGGTAGTGCAATGCAGGCAAGTTTATTGTCTAAATTTTCAAAATTATATTCAAATAATAATGATGTGTCCTTAGCTAATATTTTTAACTTTTCTAAAAATATGATGTTATGCCTATTCTTTTTAAGCCAACTAATTCAGATTCCAATTATATTTTATATAGATCCGGAGCACTTTTGGATTTTTATTTTACTTTCTATTTTATTAGGATTAGTTCTATCTATGAATTTTTACAATGCTATTTTTCTTGTAATAATGCAAGGTAAAGGACAGTTTAAAAAACATTCAATTTCAACTACATTAGATATTTTTATATCTACATTAATTTTATATCCATTTTCAATTCTATTTGAAGTAATAGGTATAGTACTTAGTAGACTTGCGGGCTTATTAAGTTTGTTTTATTTTTACTTATATCCGATGTCTTCCGAAAAACAGGGTCAAACTGTTAAATTTGGACTTAAAGATTTTAACATCTCGATACTATTTTTAGGTAATTTTGCAAATATTATTATGTTATTGTCTAGATTTACAGCCGGACTTGATGATGGAAATAATATTACTTTTTTTAACTATTCAATAGTGTTATTAAATGTACTTCTTACAGCAGTTATTTTAAATTTAAATACTATTGTTCTACAAAAACTTTCAATAAAAAAAGATTTAAGATTAATCATTTTTTCAGGATTAAGTGCATTTTCATTAGGCTTGGGATTAGTTTTTGTTATAGATGTATATGGTTTTGAGATTATTCAATTTATTTTTCAAAGAGGTGCTTTTACTATAAATGACTCATTTTCTACTTTTGCATATGCTAAAGACCTAAGCTATAGCTTTATTTTTATTTTTATTTCTTCTGCTCTGTTTCAGCCCTTTTTTAGTATTCAGCAAGATTTAATAAAAAAAGATAGTTTAATTATGGCAAGAATTTTATTAGTATTTATAGTGATTTTATTTATAAGTTTTAATTTTTTATCTTTAAATGCTAGACAAAATTCATTGATAATGATCTATTCATTATCTATTTTAAGCATGTTGCTTTCATTTTTTTCAGTCTATAAATACTTTAAAATTAATATTTCTAAATAATTTACAATGGAATTATCATTTTTTATAGCTCTTTGTTTGTTAGGTATTTTGATAGTGTTATTGGAAAATAGATCTATTTTAAGATATATATATATACCTTTTTTATTGGTTTTTTTGGTTGTGGTTAGATTAAATGCATTTGTATATAATGGTTTTGAGATTGACATACTAACTTATGCTATAGAAATGCAATCTACATCTTTTGATGTGTATTATCTGAGAGAGTTTGTATTTTGGTTTGGGTTAAGAATCGTGTATTATTTAACACAGTCAGATATATTTTCATTTCTTATTTTAGATTTTTTTTGGATATATCTTACATTTAAAATTACATCAAACGAGCACCCTAAAAGATTGGGTCAAGGCCTTATAATTGTTTTAGCAACTAGCTTTCCTTTTTTCTTTGGATACGAAAATATATATAGACAATTCTATGCAATGGTAGTATCTTTATATGCTTATTCAATACTTACAATAAAGACAAATAAAGCTGTCTTTTTGTTTGTTATTTCAGTTTTTATTCATAATTTATCTTTATTTCTTATTCCAATTTTTGTTATCAGGAAATGTTTTTCTTTTTCACTAAAGGATAAGGTAATCTTATCTTCATTTATTTCTAGTATTTATATTATTATTTTACCTTATATAATGTCATTTAAAGATGCTGATCCAACTGAGATTGATTTAAGTTACTTATATCTCCTCCTTTTTGTAGTAATATTTATTTTTTATGTTTTTAAATTTAGGGATAATATATTTCGATTTATTAGTATAATTCCTTCTTTACTTCCAATTGTTCTATTAATATCTGGTTTTGTTTTGCATAATCAAGAAATGATAGCAGAAAGATTAAGTATGATGTTTATTCCTTTCTTGATTTATGATTTATATATTTTTTCAAATTCAATTACCAACTCAATCTACAGAAGAACATTACGCTTAATATTAATTTTGATTTTTACTATTCCTGTTTTTTGGTTTTCAAGTTCAATGATTTTTTTATCTTAGTTTATGGGTGGATGGAAGAAATATAATGGAGCATTAATACCAGATTACCCACCGCATATTGATTGTAATGTTGATTTATCATTTGTTAAAAAAAAGATTATAGATGAGCGAGCTTATTTTGCAAGATGGATATCAGAATTTGATAGAAGTACTAATTCTGATTTTTGGTATATAATTAATGATAAATTTATAGAGCTAGCAGAATATAGCGTTAATACTAGAAGTAAAATAAGAAGAGGACTAAAAGAATTGGAAGTACGGAAAATTAGTAAAAAAGAAATGCTAGATAATGGATATTCTGTATATTCATCTGCTTTTAATAGGTATTATACAATCAATAATCCTATGACTCATCAAGAGTTTTTAGATCATATTCAAAATCTTGATGAACTTTGGGATTTTTGGGGAGTTTTTAATAAGAAAGACAATTTATTAATAGGATATAGTCAGAATAAGGTTGTAAATGATCAGTGTTATTATTCTACTATTAAATTTCATGTTGATTATTTGAGAAAATATTCAAGTTATGTACTCTATTACACAATGAATAGCTACTATTTGAAAGAAAGAGGTCTATCTTATGTTAATGAAGGAACTCGAAGTATACTTCATGCAACTAATGTACAGTCATTTTTAATTGATAAATTTAAATTCAGGAAAGCATACTGTAGATTACATATTCAGTATCATCCTTTAGTTAGGTTAATTGTCTTTATCTTATTTCCTTTTCGTTCGTTAATTGTTAAAAGTAGTAATAAGCTACTTCATAAAATAGGGGTGGTTTTAATGCAGGAAGAATATCATAAATCAAATAATAATGAGTGATCTTGTTTCAATTATAACTCCTTCATATAATTCTCATAATTATATAGAGAATTGTATTTCATCAGTACTTGAACAAACCTATAAAAATTGGGAGATGATTATTGTAGATGATTGTTCTAAAGACAATTCTGTAAAGTTAATTAATCATTTTTTGAAAAATGATGTGAGAATACAAGCAATTTATTTAGATTATAATATTGGTGCTGCTGGTGCTAGAAATCTTGCTATTTCAAAAGCTAAAGGTAAATATATAGCTTTTCTAGATTCAGATGATATCTGGGAGCCAAAGAAATTAGAGTTACAAATTTCATTTATGAAGAGACATGATATTGCATTTTCATATACAACATATCAAATTATTTCTCATGATGGATTAAATAAATCACAGATTATTAGAGCTCCTGATAAAATGACTTATTCTACTTATTTGAAAAACACAATAATTGGTTGTTTAACCGTTATTATTGACATGGAGAAAGTTGGATCTTTTGCGTTTCCAAATATACGTTCTTCTCACGATATGGCGCTTTGGCTATTGATTCTGAGAAAAGGGTTTATCGCATTTGGGTTAGATATAAATTTAGCAAAATACAGGCTTGTTTATTCATCTAATTCTGCAAATAAAATAAAAGGGGCAAGAGATGTATGGAGGGTGTATAGAGAGATAGAAAAACTATCTTTTTTTTATAGTTTATGGTGTTTTATTAACTATGTTTTTAATGCAATAAAGAAAAGAGTATTATGAAAAGGATAATAGATGTTTTTGTATCAATTTTAGGATTGACGATTTTATCGCCTTTATTTTTGTTATTATCAATATTTATAAAGATCTCTTCAAGAGGACCTGTTTTTTTTATTCAGAAAAGGGTGGGTCAAGATGGTAAAATTTTTAAAATGATCAAATTTAGAACGATGTATATTTATCAAACATCAGATAGTACTATTTCTATTAAAGGAGATGATCGAGTTACTCGATTAGGAAGGTTTTTGAGAAAATATAAATTAGATGAATTTCCGGAGTTAATTAATGTATTGATTGGAGATATGAGTTTAGTTGGTCCAAGGCCAGATGTATGTGGTTATGCTGACAGACTTGTTAAGACTGACAGAGATATTTTAAAAATAAGACCAGGCATTACTGGTCCTGCAAGTCTAAAATATATAAATGAAGAAGAAATTTTAGCAAAACAAGATGATCCAAAAACATATAATGATGAAGTTATATATCCTGATAAGGTTAAAATAAATTTAGATTATTACAAGAACCAAAGTATATGGTTAGACTTTAAGATTATATTTGCTACAATATTTAGAACCTTCTATTAATGAATGAAAATAAAAAAATATGGTTGTCTCCACCGCATATGGGAGGAAGAGAGAGAGAATTAGTTCAAGAAGTTTTTGATATAAATTGGATTTCGCCTGCTGGTCCTCATATTGATATTTTTGAGGAGAAACTTTCCAATATTTCTTTAAATTATAGTGTTGCTGCATTAAGTAGTGGTACTGCTGCAATTCATTTAGCATTAATTATAGCTGGGGTACGAAAGAATGATAATGTTATATGTTCTTCCTTTACATTTTCAGCATCTGCAAACCCAATTACATATTTAGGAGCTAATCCTATATTTATTGATAGTGAAAGAGAAACTTGGAATATGTGTCCTAATCTCTTAGAAAGGGCAATAGAAGATGCAATTAAGATTAATAAGAAGCCTAAAGCTATTGTCTTAGTTCATTTATATGGGATGCCAGCAAAAATGGAAGATATCATGCTAATTGCAAATAAGTTTAGTATTCCTTTAATTGAAGATGCTGCAGAAGCTCTTGGTTCTAAATATAAAAAGCAACAAATAGGTACATTTTCAGATTTTGGAGTTTATTCTTTTAATGGTAATAAAATTATAACAACATCTGCAGGAGGAGCTTTAGTATGCAAAAATCAAATTCATGCAAAGAAAGCTAGATTTTTATCTACGCAGGCAAGAGATGATGCTAATCATTATGAACATTCAGAGGTGGGTTATAATTATAGAATGAGTAATGTTTGTGCAGCTATTGGGCTTGGTCAGTTAGATGTTTTATCAGATAGAGTATTTAAGAAGCGAGAGATATTTAATTATTATAAGGATAAGTTATCAAGTATTAAAGAGATAACTTTTTCTAAAGAGAATCAAGATAGTTTCTCTAATTATTGGTTGACAACAATATTATTTGATGAAAATAGTGCAATAGGTAGAGAGAGATTGCGTTTACATTTAGCTAATAGTAATATTGAAAGTAGGCCATTATGGAAGCCAATGCATTTACAGCCTGTTTTTAATGATTGTAAATCATATGTTAATGGAGTTTCAGAGGATCTCTTTAAAAGAGGTCTTTGTTTGCCTTCAGGCACAAGTATGACAAAAGAAGATCTTGATAGAATTATTAATAAAGTAAAAGAATTATATGAAGTTTAGGCTGCAAAATCTTGAAAGAATTTATAAGCAGATAATTATGTTGTTTGTAGATTTTTGCACTTTGTTATTTGCTTTGTGGTTTGCTTTTGTTTTAAGACTAGGGGAGCCTTTACCTATTGAATATATATATCCTTCATGGTGGCTTTTTATTTCTATCCCTATTATTATGATACCATTATTTGTTAAGTTAGGACTTTATAGAGCTGTTCTACAATACATGGGTATTAAAGTAATCACTACTACATTTCAAGCCACAACAATAGCTTGTTTAATTGTTGGTTTTTTAATGATGTTCTTTAGAGAATCAAATTTACCAAGATCTGTCTTGCCTATTTTTTGGTTTATAGCGAATATAGCAGTAATTAGTACAAGATTTCTGTTCAAGGGGTATCTTTATTCATGGGATAGCTTTGTAAATTCTAGAAAGCAGACATTAATATATGGTGCTGGAAATGCTGGTGTTCAGATGGTAGAAAGTCTTAAAAAAAGCGCTGTTTATGCCCCAATTGCATTTATAGATGATGATAAATCAAAGCAAGGTACAATTCTAAATTATTTGGAAGTCTTTCCTTTTGATAGGATAGATTTTCTTATTAAAAACAAAGGAGCACAGGTGTTATTATTTGCAGTGCCTTCAGCTTCTGAGAAGCAAAGAATAGAAATACTTAAACGGCTTTCAAAATATCCTATAGAGGTCAAGATATTACCATCTATGGATCATATTGTTAATGGTGTCGTTTCTATTGATAATATTAAACATGTAGAGGTAGCAGATATTTTAGGACGAGATTCAGTCGAGCCTAACCAAAGCCTGTTAGAAAGAAATATATTAGATAAAAACATTCTTATTACTGGAGCTGGTGGTAGTATTGGCTCAGAATTGTCAAGACAGATTATGAAACTTTCACCTAAGAAGGTAGTTTTGATAGATAACTCAGAATTTAATCTTTATAATATTCATTTTGAACTGGTCAGTCAAGCTAATTCTATTGAGGTTATTCCCTCATTATGTACAGTTACTAATTATCATCAGTTAAAACAAATTATAGCTCAGAATAATATTCACACTATTTATCACGCTGCCGCGTATAAGCATGTTCCAATGGTTGAGATGAATATAGTTTCAGGAACTTATAATAATGTTATAGGCAGTTATAATGTCGCAAAATTATCTGACGAGCTAGAAGTAGAAAACATGGTTTTAGTTTCTACCGATAAGGCAGTTAGGCCAACAAATGTAATGGGGGCCTCAAAGCGTATGTCAGAACTTATTTTACAGTCATTTTCTGAAAAAAGTAAATGCTGTTTTTCAATGGTACGCTTTGGCAATGTTTTGGAGTCTGCCGGCTCAGTTGTACCACTTTTTAGAAATCAAATTAAGGAAGGTGGTCCAGTTACAGTGACACATAGAAATATTACTAGATATTTTATGTCTATACCTGAAGCAGTTGAATTAGTTTTACAGTCTGGAGCTATGGCAAAAGGAGGTGATGTTTTTGTTTTAGATATGGGAGAACCAATCAAAATAATAGATTTAGCTTATAAAATGATTCATCTCAGTGGACTAACTCCAATTGATAATGAAAATCCAGATGGTGATATTAGAATTGAGTTTACAGGTTTGAGACCAGGTGAAAAGTTATATGAAGAGCTATTAATTGGCAGTGATGTTGTTCAGTCAGAACATCCTAGAATTATGCAAGCAAAGGAAAGTCGATTATCATATGAGGCTGTTTTAGATTGCATTAAAGTTATTAAGAAAGCACGAACAAAGCAAGATGAGAAGGTTGTTAAAGCTCTATTGTTTAAATATATTGATGGATACACTTCAGATATAGCGTAAACCTTTTATTTTTGGAGATATGAATATTATAGTACTTGGTGCTGGTGCATTTGGCACTGCTATTGCAAATGAGCTCTCTGTTAATACTGATAATAAGGTATTGCTTTATTCTAGAAATCAGAAAAAAGTTGATGAGATAAACAACTATAACACTAATACAACATGTTTTCCCAATAAGCGCTTAACAAAGAATTTACATGCAACTACTGATAGTAATTCTATTTCTAGTGCAGAAATCATTCTAATAGCTTTGCCATCAAATGTTGTTATGGATAGTTTGAGTTCTTTAAGACCTTATTTTAATAAAGATGTTTTACTAGTTAACTTATCAAAAGGTCTTTTAGAGTCAGGAACTTCTATTGTCGAAAAAATTAAAGTATCGTTTAAAACTGATAATATTGTCACTTTGAAAGGGCCATCATTTTCATCTGAGGTGATTGAGCATGCTGATACGATATTAACGCTTGGATATAGCACAAAAAAACAATATGATATTATTAATACTATTATTAAAGATACTTCATTACACATCGATTGCACAACAGATATAAGAGGAGTAGAAGTGCTTAGTGTTTTAAAAAATATATATGCATTAATCTTGGGAGTTGTAGATGCAAAATATGATTCTACTAATACAAGGTTTATGATTCTGACAAAAGCATTTGCCGAAATTAGAATCCTTTTACAATCCTTGGGAGGTCATCAGGATACAATATATTTAGCATGTGGTTTTGGAGATTTATGCTTGACTTCCCTTAATGATTTGAGTAGAAATAGAACACTTGGATTATTGATAGGTAAGGGTTTTTTTAGTTCAGAATTTCAACAGAATACAATTATATTAGAAGGCTTAAATGCTGTAAACATGGTGTATAAATCTCAATTAGAACATGTTACTGAGCAATTACCATTATTAAAAAAATTAAATAATTTTTTTGAAAGTAAGAGTAGTCTTTTATCTATTGATTTTGATGAGTTAGCTGATAGAAAGTACAAAATAGTTTTAACATATGGAACATTTGACTTGTTACATTATGGTCATGTTGAGATATTAAGGAGGGCAAGTTTATTAGGAGATAAATTAATAGTTGGTCTTTCATCGGATGAATTTAATAAAGTTAAAGGTAAGAAGTGCGTGTTATCCTTTGAGAAAAGAAAAGAGCTGCTACTTTCTTTAGATTATGTTCATAAGGTTATCAAAGAAGATAGTTGGGAGCAAAAAACAAATGACATAAAGAATGAAGATGTTGATATTTTTGTTATGGGAAGTGATTGGAGGGGTAAGTTCGATGATTTAGATAAACTTTGTAAAGTTGTTTATTTTGAAAGGACTAAGGGAATATCAACAACAAAACTTAAATCTATTTTAAAAGATTAAACATCTTATAAATGAATAGAATCTTAGTTCTTTTAAGCAATAATGAAATTATCAAAAAAAGTTCACAATCATTTTTTTTTAGATTATTTGGCTCTTTATTTGGATATATTTTTTTAATACTAGTTACAAAAGAGCTTGGAGCAAAGAATTGGGGAGTTATTGTTCTTTGCATGGCAATATTAAATATTTCAAATATTTTTGCTAGGTTAGGTGTTGATATTTATGTTTTAAAGTGTGTTTCGGCGGCTAAAGGTTTATTGAATGAAATAAAGACTGTTTATTTTTCTGGTACAAGAATTGTTTTGCTTTCATCATCTATAGTCTCAATTTTCCTCTTCTTTTCATCAGATTTAATAGCAACAAGTATTTTTAACAAAGCTTATTTTTCTTTATATATTAAATATATATCACTCTTAATTCCATTATTCTCTTTACATTGTGTTAATGAACAGACTTTAAGAGGAATGAAAAAAATTTCTATATTTTCTTTTTTTCAGTCAACCTCAAAGATGATGGTCACAGTTATTTTATTTCTTATATTTTATTATATATTAGGAATAGATGATAATGTTGGTGTTTATTCTTATTTTTCAGCTTTAGCGTTGGTTTTTATATCTAGCACTATTTTTATTTTTTATAAACTAAGAAAAGGTATAGCAGAAAAATTAACCAAACAATCAGTCATATTAAATTCTTCTATCCCAATGATGATGTCTACAAGCGTACTACTAATAATGTCATGGGCTGACACACTTATGCTGGGTAGTTTTTGTGATGAATCTCAAATTGGTATTTATAATGTTGCAGTTAAAGTGGCTTTACTTGCTTCTTTTACTTTAGCTTCCATCAATAGTATATCAGCTCCGAAAATATCAGAGACATATAATAACAATGATTTTCCAGCCTTTTATAAGGTTGTTTCACAAACAACTAAAACAATTTTTTATACAACAATTCCTTTAGTTGCTTTCATCTTTATATTTCCAGAATTTATCTTAAATTTCTTTGGTAAGGAGTTTTTGAGTGCGCGATTTTCTTTATTTATATTGTTATTTAGTCAATTAATAAATACTATGTCAGGTTCTGTTGGTGTTATATTGAATATGACTGGAAAAGAAAAAGTATTTCGTAATATCTTATCAATAGCATTAGTGATTAATATAACACTGAATATACTTTTAATACCTAAATTTGGGATTGAGGGGGCTGCTATTGCTAGTGCAACTAGTATGATTTTTTGGAATTTATATTCTGTGTTATATGTATATAAGAAATATAATATATTAGCTTTTATTTCTTTTTCTAAATGAAATTTCTGCCAAATTTTTTAATTATTGGTGCTGCAAAAAGTGGAACAACTGCTTTATATCATTATTTAAAACAACATCCTGATGTGTTCCTTACTCCAATTAAGGAGACTAATTTTTTTGCTCTAGATGGTATGAACATAGATTTTAAAGGACCTGGAGATAGTGAAGGAGTTCATCGTAATAGCATTACTAATATTACTGAGTATTCTTATCAATTTAGTAAATATAAAAATGAAAAAGCTATTGGTGAAGTTTGCCCATCATATTTATATTCTGAGAATGCTCCAAAAAACATCAAAAAATATATTCCAGATGTAAAAATAATAGCTATTTTAAGAGAACCAGTAGACCGTGCTTTTTCTGCCTGGCTGCATTTAACTAGAGACAAAAGAGAATATTTTAGTTTTGATAAAGCCCTTAATAATGAGTCAAGAAGAATACAAGAAAATTGGGCTGAAATTTGGCATTATAAAGAGCAAGGAATGTATTATAAGCAATTGAGGAGATACTATGATGTTTTTACAAAAGAAAACATTAAAGTTTTTTTCTATAACGATTTTAAAAATAACCCAAAAAAAATTTATTCTGAAATATGTGATTTTATAGGTGTTAATAATGCATTTAATGTAGATATGGATCAAAATCATAATCAAGGAGGATTACCTAGAAATAGGCTATTATATAATCTTATGATGCAAAATAATTTTCTTAAAACTATTTTTAATTTTTTTATAAGAGGGTCTTTTCGTAAAAGAATAAAATTGTTTCTTGATAAAAGAAATTTAACAAGTTTGAGATTAGACCCAAATGAAAAAATGAAGTATAAATCTTTTTTTGAAGACGATATAAGAGAATTAGAGAAGTTATTAAAACTCAGAATTAATAATTGGAAATAACTATGAGAAGATATATTAAATATTTGCCAAAAATTATTAATCCTTTTTTATATGTTCTCTATTTCTTAGTATACTTAATTCCTAGAAAAAGAAAAAGTTGGGTTTTTGGTTCAGGAGTAGGAATGAATTTCAGTGATAATGCAAAATATCAATTCTTATATTGTTCTGAACAATTAGATATTAAATCTTATTGGATAAGTAAAAATAAAAAATTAGTATTTAAATTGAGAAGTTATGGTTTAAATGCATATTATAAATTTAGTGTTAAAGGGATATGGATAAGCATTACATCAAAAGTATATGTTTATGATTCAAGAACAGAAAGTATTAATCATTGGACTTCAGCAGGGTCATATAAAGTTAATCTTTGGCATGGATCACCATTAAAAACTATTGATAGAGATATTATGGTGAAGCATAATGCATTCTATATTGGCAATCATACAAGAGGGTTTAAAAGATATTTAGTGAGAATGGTAATGCCAGAATGGTTTGTTGTTCCAGATTTTATGATTGCTACTTCTGATAAGATTAAAGGTTATTTTAATTCTGCTTTCGGACCTCATAATATAGAGTTAACTGGGTATCCTAGAAATGATATTATTATTAATCCTAAATTGTATTCAAAATATCTGCATTTTGAACAAAAGATAAAAGATTCATTAAATACTAAAAAAATAATTTTATATACACCTACATTTAGAGATACGAATAGATTTAAAAGACAGACTCCAATTATTTGGGATAGATTAAATGAATTATTAAGTAAATATGATACAACATTTTTAATTAAACTACATAGACATGATTATTCTATTATTATGGATAAAACATTTACCAATATACAAATATTAGATTCTGAGAGCGATGTGTATCCTATTTTTGATAAGATAGATTTGTTAATTACTGATTATTCTTCAATATTTTTTGATTTTATTCTTACAGATAAACCGGTATTATTTTATCCTTATGATAAAGAAAATTATATTCAGAATGACAGATCAATGTATGATGATTATGATGAAGTCACGCCAGGAAATAAGGTATATAGTTTTGAAGATTTGTATACTATGTTAAATGATTTTTTATCTGATGAGGGTGGATTTGTCACACCTAATTATAATAAGATAAAATTAATGTATAATCAATATAATGATGATAAGTCTTGCGAAAGAGTATTTAATAGTATAAAAAGACAATTGTCTCTTTGAAAGAAAGATCTAAAAATATCATTATTAATGAATTATATTGGATAATATTGCTCTTTCCATTATGGTGGATTTTAGGTGTAGAGCAATTTTTTTGGTTTCTTTCTATTACTTGTATTTTTCTTCAATTTCTTTTTTTTAACAAATTGAAATTTCATGTAAATTTAGTGATAATATTTTTTTCTGTTTTTTTATTTATTTATGGAATTTCTTTTTTTGCCATAACTGAAAAGATGAGATATATTACTTATTTCAGAAATATTTCAACATATATTACATCATTTATGTTACTTGTTATTACATGGAACGTAATAGATAAATGGGGGCAGATAGAAAAGTTGCTTAAAGCTATCATTATTGTAATGGTAATAGCATCTATTATAGCTATTGCCGCTTTTTCTTCAGAGTATTTTAGATTGACCTTTAAATCTGCAACAGGTTATATTTTGCCATCTTTTATTAGTAATACTGGCTATGGGGGGGTTATTGCAAATAGGAATGTAGGTTATTTAAACTGGTTCTTTGGTTTAGGAAATTATTTTAGACCTAGTTCTTTATTTTTATATTCTACTATGTTTGCATCTACTTTAGCAATTACATTGCCAGTGGCTATGTTTTTTAGAAATATAAGTTCTGGAAGAAAAAAGATATTTTATTCGTTTGTTATTGTTTTATTAACTATTGCATTAATTTTTACTACAGGAAGAGTAGCAATATTATCATTTATTTTAGCATATTTTATTTTCATATTTTTTAAAATTAGAAGTATGGCTATTAAAACTCTATTTATATTATTTTTAATTTTCATCTCTTTACTATTCTTGTTTTGGCTGCATGATACAGGTTTATTATATTTGATTATTGATTTTGTTTTAAATGCTCGTGGTGAGGGTAGCGTTAATACTAGAGGAAAGATTTATCTTGAAACATTTAATAATTTTCTAGAAAGACCTTTTTTTGGATGGGGAACTGAAAGAGATATTATGGGTTTAGCATATCCGTTAGGATCGCATAGTTATTATTTAGGAACTTTATACAAGCAAGGTATTACTGGTTTTTTTTGTTTTATATTAGTCATTTATTCTTTATGGAAAAATACTAAGATAAGAAATATTGAAAAGAGTAATTTTAATGTTTTTAATAGATATGGAAGACTTATTATTTTGGTATTTATTTTTAATAGTTTTACTGATGTAATGGATCTTGACGCTACTACTATGTTGTTTATTTGGTTGTTATTCTCATTATTACTTGTTTCTAAAAAATTATATATTAAGAATTTATGATTGATTTAATATTAAATAAAGACAACAAAAAAATTACCACTTTTTTAAATCCGTTTTCTTATCTATTAGCAAGAAAGCAGGGACGGCTATTTTCAAATTTTAATATTGAGATTGATGGTATATTATTAGTTCTAATCTTGCGTATTTTTGGTTGTCATTTTAGTAGAAAAAGCTTTGACATGACTTCTTTAGCTCGTATGGTCTTTAATAAAGCAATATCAGAATCGAAGACTGTATATTTAATAGGCACAAAACCAGAATTAATAGATCAGGCAGTAAAAAATATTAGAGAGAAATTTGTTGATTTAAATATATGTGGCTTTAGAGATGGCTATTTTGCTGTAGAAGAAAAGAAAGAAATCCTCAACAATATAATAAAGATAGATCCTGATTATGTAATATGTGGAATGGGAACGCCTAAGCAGGAAGAGTTTCTTTTAGATTTATCTCAAGCTGGATGGAATGGTACTGGATATACTTGTGGGGGGTTTCTTCATCAAACAGCACAAAATATAAAATATTATCCAAAATGGATAGATCTTTTCAATCTTAGAGCATTCTATAGGATTTATGATGAGCCCAGGTTAATAAAAAGATATATGTTAGAGTATCCTATAGCTATTATGTATATTTTGTATGATATTATTAATTATAAATGGAAGCATTAATTTTATTATATATAATTTTTTAATTATGAGTTTTTTAAATGATAGAATAACAGTTATTGGCCTAGGTTATGTTGGATT
>MDSV01191001.1_pt1 | contig 18538 bp, 17 predicted proteins | sample 810851 | NCBI WGS metagenome assembly MDSV01 (sample SAMN05326640, study PRJNA326480) | marine metagenome | isolation source: seawater | place: Atlantic Ocean: North East | collected 2012 | reverse complement strand
GAGTCGAAATCTTCTTTATATAAATAAATCTTATGTTTTTGATAATAAAAAGACCCATCTTCTTTGGTGTGTCTTTTGCTCTCTGTAATTGTCATGTAATAATCTTCTGCACGAGTTGCACGAACATCAAAAAAATATGTTCTTCTACCAGCTCTAACGCTTTTTGAGAAAATTTCTTCTCTCATTTTATTATCTTCCATATTATATAATTTAAATTTTAGTAAACAAATCTAAAAAAATATATATAATAATAAATCATTTTATTTTTTTTATTTAAATAGTTTTGTTTTGAATATCATGAATTCTTTTATAATAACCATTTACATTTAATAATTCATTATGCGTTCCTTTCTGAATCAAATTACCATTGTCTAAAACAATTATATGATCACACCTAGAAATAGTAGAAATTCTATTTGAAATAATAATTATAGTTTTAAGTTTTTTAAAAGAATAGATGTTTGATAATATCTTTTTTTCATTTTCTACATCAATATTTGATAATGCATCATCTATTAAGATAATATTTGAATCTTTTAATAAAGCTCGTGCTATATTTAATCTTTGTTTTTGGCCACCAGAAAGTGTAACACCTCTTTCACCAATAAAAGTATCAATTCCAGATTTAAATTTAGATACTTCTTTTGAAATACATACTACATCTAAAATTTCATTCAAGTCTTTTTCAGAAGCGTTTGGGTTACCAAAAAGCAAATTATTTCTTATTGAGTCTGAAAATAAAAAACTTTCCTGAGGAACATATGAAATATTTTTTCTCAAATTATTAATATTATAATTTTCAATTGGTTCATTGTCAATAATAACACTTCCAGATTGAGTGTTTAAAAACCTACATATTAATTGTAAAATTGTTGACTTTCCAGAACCTACACCACCAATAATACCTAAAAACTCCCCTTTTTTTATGCTAAAATTAATTTTATTTAATGCCTTAAATTTTTCATACCTAAAAGAAACTTCAGAAAATAAAATATTACCTAATATTTGTTTTTTAAATACACCTCTTGTTTTTATGTTAGGTTTTATTGACATAAACTCATTAATTCTTTTTTGAGATGCTGCAGCAGTTTGAACTATCGAAGTTACCCATCCTATAGATGTGACTGGCCAAGTTAGCATATTTACATATATTATAAATTCCGCAATTATACCTATGTCAATTAAACCAATTGCAACTAGCTTTTTGCCAAAAAAAATTGTTAAAAGAGTGCTAGCACCAACTAATAAAATCATTAATGGAAAGAATAAAGAATTGACCTTTATTAATTCTATCTGATTTTGAACATAAATATCAGATTTGAAGTCAAATTGATTTAACGATTTCTTTTGACTATTAAAAGATTTAATAATTTTTATAGAGCTAATTAATTGCTGGGTTAAGTTCGTTAAATCTGCTAACTTAATTTGAACCAATTCGCTATTCTTATTTATTGCAGAACTAATTTTATATATCAAGAATGAAAGAATTGGCAATGGAAGAAGAACCCAAAATGTTAATTCTGGACTTATGTAAAACATTCTAAAAATAACGAATAACAAAAGACAAATTAGATTTAAAGAATATAAAACTGCTGGACCTAAATACATCCTTACTTTAGTAACGTCCTCAGAAATTCTATTTAATATATCACCTGTTTTATTTTTTTTATAGAAAATCATAGGTAATGACTGGTAATGATTATAAATTTCATTCTTTAAATCATATTCAATTTTTCTTGAAACAACAATGATAGTTTGCCTCATTAAAAACATAAAAAAACCTTTTGCTGTAACAGAGAAAAAAATTAATATCACAATGTAAAATAACTCTTGTTTAATAGAATTGTTAATGGTTTGTTCTGGATTACTAATAAATCCCTCAATTATTCTAAAAGAGTCACCTATAAATTTAGCAGGAAATAAACTAAAAATATTAGATGAAATAACAAATATAAACCCTAATAATAGTTTAGATCTATATTTTAATAAATATTTATTTAAATAAAATAAACTTCTCATTTTGCTAATGAACAAATTTTTTTCTTATTAAAAAAAAAGTATTTTTGCTCAACATTATTTTACTACAATAAAAATGATAAAAATTTCAACTATAAACGAAGCAATTTCTAAAAATGAAGTTCAAGTTTTAGATTCATCAATTTACAATGGTCATGAAAAAATATTTTTTTGCAAGGACACATCTACTAACCTTAAAGCTATTATTGCAGTGCACAGCACAAAGCTTGGGCCTGGACTTGGAGGTTGTAGAATGTGGGACTATAAAAATCAAAACGAAGCCTTGAACGATGTTTTAAGATTATCAAGAGGAATGACATACAAAGCATCTATAACTGGTCTAAATCTTGGAGGGGGGAAGGCAGTTATTATTGGAGATTCAAAAAAAGATAAAACTAAAGAAATGATGGAATCCTTCGGTGAATTTGTTGACTCATTAAATGGAAAATATATTACAGCTGAAGATGTTGGAATGAGCCCAAGTGATATGAAAGATATTAGAAAAAAAACCTCTCATGTTGTTGGGACTCCAAAAGAAATGGGCGGAAGTGGTGATCCTTCAATCGTTACAGCATATGGAGTTTATATGGGTATTAAAGGCTCTGCTAAGTTTCGATGGGGAAATGACAATCTGGAAAACAAAAAAGTTTTTATCCAAGGAGTAGGAAAAGTTGGTGGATTTCTCATTGACTACTTACAAAACGATGGTTGTGAAATAATAATAAATGACATTGACTTAGAAAAAATGTCTGAAATTTCCGCGGAAAAAAATGTTAAAATAGTTTCAGAGAAAGAAATGTTTAAACAATCATATGATATTTACGCACCATGTGCACTTGGAGCCACACTAAATAATAAAAATATTGAGGCATTAAAATGTGAAATTATTGCTGGCGCAGCTAATAACCAACTTGAAAAAGAAGGATTTCATGATGTTTTATTAAAGAAAAAAAATATTCTTTATGCTCCAGATTTTTTAATTAATGCTGGAGGACTCATCAATGTCTATTCAGAATTAAAAAAATGGAACAAAGAAAAAACTTTAAGAAAGACTGAAAATATTTATGATACTACTATATCAATTTTAAAAAGATCTGAAAAAAGAGATATCTCTACACATAAAGCCGCTCTTTCAATTGCAAAAGAAAGACTAAACAAATAAAAAATTTTATGTTGTCAAGAAATCAAATTAGAATAAAAATATTTCATTGTATTTACTCTTCATACATTAAAAATGACTATTCAAATATTGATTTTAGAAACAGTTTTAATGATTATAAAAATCTTTATTTAAAAGTATTAGAAATTCTTATTTATATAAAAAAAAGAGCTGAATTTGAAATTAAACATGGACTTAAGAAAAAATTTGCATCAGAAGATGATTTAAACCCAAACAAAAAATTTATTAATAATCAAATACTAAAAAAAATTGAAACTGATATTAATAAACATTATGATGATGATGAAAAAAAATCAATTGCAAAAAAAATTTTTGATTCATTAAAAACTAAAAATTTTTTTATTAATTATATGGCAAATGAAAAAAATGAATTTAGTTCTGATAAATTACTAATCAAAAAAATTATTAAAAACGAAATTTTTAATTATGATGAATTATTTGATTATCTAGAAAATAAATCAATCTACTGGAATGATGATATTTTAGCAGTTCAAATTTTAACATCAAAAGTGGTTGTTGAATATCAAAAAAACAAAAAAATTGATTTTAATAATATTAATATCTTTAAAAATATTGAAGATGAAAAATTTGCAAAAGATTTACTGAGTAAAACAATTAAAAAAAGAGACGAAAACACAAAAATAATTCATGAATTAGCTAAAAATTGGGATTTCGACAGAATTTCAATTTTAGATTCAATTTTAATTCAATTAGCAATTACCGAAATGACCGAGTTTGAATCAATTCCACATAAAGTAAGTATCAATGAGTACATAGAAATTGCTAAAATATATAGCACAAAAAAAAGTTATGAATTTATTAATGGTATTTTAGACACATTTTTGAAAAAAAAAATTTTAATTTAGCTTAATCAAAAAAAAAAAAATGAAAAACTACATAATTCCTTTTTTATCTGTGATATTATTATTTGGTTGCGGAAATAACGCAACAGATAAAATCAACAATAACAATGAAAAAAACTCAACTAAAAAAGTTGAGAAAACAACCTCTCCAGATTTAGTATTCAATGATGGTGATAACGGACCAAAGATTGAGTTTGATATGGAGGTTTGGGAATTTGGAGAGATCAATGAAGGAGATGTTGTTGATACAGTTTTTACATTTAAAAATGTCGGAAATGAACCTTTAATTATAAGTAACGCAAAAGCAGGTTGTGGCTGCACTGTTCCTCAGTGGCCAAAAGAACCTATTGAGCCCGGAAAATCTGGAACTATTTCGGTTAAATTTAATAGTAAAAATAAACCAGGACCACAAAATAAAAATGTTACTCTTACTATGAATACAATTCCTAACACAAAAAAATTAAGACTTGTAGGAAAAGTGAATAAATTGAATCCTGATTCAAAAAAATAATTATGGAAAGTTTTTTGGCAGAAAATATTTGGCTGTTCTGGATAGCAATCTTTTTTATATTTTGGTTTTTCATCATCAGACCAAAAGTTAACGCACAAAAAAAAGAAGAAAACTTTAGAAAAAACTTAGAAAATGGACAAAGAATAATTACCATTGGAGGCATTCACGGAAAAATTGTAGGAATTAAAGAATCGACTGTTTTACTAGAAATTGAAGGTGGAAATAAAATTAAAGTTAATAAAACAGCAATTCTTAGTTACAAAGAATAATTAATTTCATTTTATGAAAAAATCTAAATTAGATAGATTTTTTAAAATTATAATTTGTTTTTCTTTATCATTAGCATTTTGGTCACTTAATAAAATATCAAAAAAGCAAATTAAAAATTTATCATTCAAAGTATCTATCTCTGACTTACCTGAAAACCTTGTTTTAGATTCAATATCATCACAAAAAATAAATTTAAAGATTAAAGGAAACAGTATCACAAACATTAAACAAAAAATAATAAAAATTAGCTCTAATAATAAAGATGAAAAGTTGATTTTTATTGATAAAAAAGAAATTGAAAATCAGTTAGAAACAAACTTAGAAATAATAGATATTTTTCCTGACAGTATTTACTTATTTACTTCTAAAAAAGCAATAAAAAAAATACCAATCAAACACAACATAGAATTTAATCTGGAAAAAAATCATTGGATAAAAGATAAAATAAATATAGAACCAGAATCAGTATTAGTTAAAGGAAACAAAAAGGATCTTGAAAAAATAAATTATGTAGAAACTAAAGATTTAAAATTGGGAACAGTCATTGGCAAAGTAGAAGGCGAAATTGATATTGAAGATAATATTTTATTAGAAAATTATGGCAAAGTTCAATATTCATTTGAAACTCAAAAATATACAGAAGGAATATTGAATTTAAGTATTGAAACAATTAACTTTCCAGAAAATAAAGAAATCTTATTATTCCCTAAAAATATAATTATTAAATACTTAGTAGCAGAAAATAAATTTCATGAAATTAACGAAGATGACTTTAAGGTTGTTTTTGATTTTAATAAAATTAATATTAATTCTAAAAAAGGAGAAATTACTATATTAAAGAAACCAAATGACATTATAATTTCCGAATTAAATAAAAAAATCGATTTTATAATACAATGAAGAAAATTGGACTCACAGGGGGTATCGGCTCAGGAAAAACTACAATAAGTAAAGTTTTTAAACTACTTAAAGTTCCTATATATTACTCAGACAAAGCTGCTAAAAATATTATTAGAAAAAACTCATATGTAAAAAACCAAATATTTAAAAGGTTTGGCAAACAAGTAATGACAAATAATACAATTGACAATAGAAAGCTGTCAATTTTATTATTTAATGACAAAAAAAAAATTAAGATTATTAATAATATTATTCACCCATTAGTTAAAAAAGATTTTAATAAATGGTGTGAGAAGAAAAAAAATAAATATATAATTAAAGAGAGTGCATTACTTTTTTCATCAAATTCCCATCTTGAATTAGATGAAATAATATTTATAAAATCTCCAATAGAATTGAGAATAAAAAGAGTTATGAAAAGGGACAACAGAACTAAAAAACAAGTAGAATCAATAATTAAAAATCAGAACTCAGATGAATTTCTCAAAGAAAATTGTAAATACATAATTTTTAACAATGAAGAAAAATTTTTAACACCACAAATTATTAAACTACATAAAATTTTTACAAAATAGATCTAGCTTCTTTTTTTAAATAATTTAAAGCTATTTTAGAAGGTGTAGTTTCTTGATTATCTAATACTAACTTCATTGCATTAAAAAAATCTATACCACTTGATTTACTTGACAAAGAGCTTTTAACAGATGTAATAATAGTTGCCGACTTCTTTTTTGAGATAATAACCAAATTCCACAAATTATCAGAAACGTATACCTGTTGAGATAAATTATATTCGTATTCAGAAACTAAAGAATTTAATAATGTTAATTCTATCTTATCTAAATCCTTTTCTGACTTATCAATTAATGATAGAATTCTGTAAGGGTCAGTTCTTTCTAGAAGGATTGTAAGCCTCTCAAATGCCTGCATTTTTAAATTAATATTTTCTTCATTTTTTTTTGTTTTTTTTGAAAAAGATTTTGTTTCTCTTTCAATTTTTTTTTGAAATTTTAATTTGTAAATGAATAAAAAAATTATTGAGACAAAACAAGTTATTAATATTGCATAAGAACCGTAAGTTGATATGAAGCTAAGTAATTGAAACATTTAATTTTAAAATTTAAGAATTTAAATATCGTATTTTTCTTTTAAAAGAAAGTAAAAATTAATGTAATTAAATTTTATGATTTATATTTAATTAAATTCTAAAATTTAATAATTATAAAAATGATTTCAAGAAGAATATTAAATATTGAAGAATCATCTACATTAGCAATGGCGCAAAAAAGTAGAGATTTAGTTAAAGAAGGAAAAAATATAATTAATCTTAGTCTTGGAGAACCAGATTTTAATACACCTAATTTTATAAAAGAAGCTGCAAAAAAAGCAATTGATGAAGATTTTTCTAAATACACTCCAGTTGGAGGTTATGAAGATTTGAGAGAAGCAATTTCAGAAAAATTCCGCCGTGATAACAATTTAATATATGAAAAAAACCAAATCATTTGTTCTACAGGAGCTAAACAAAGTTTAATGCAATTACTTCTTTGTATTCTCAATCCAAATGATGAAATTATTTTACCTTGTCCGTATTGGGTAAGTTATTTTCAAATGATAAAATTTGCAAAAGCTAAACCAGTTATATTAAATACTTCAATTGAAAATAATTTTAAAATTTCCGCAAAAGATTTAGAAAAAAAAATTTCCACAAATACTAAAGCATTTTTAATAAACTCACCTTCTAATCCAACTGGTGCTGTATATACAAAAAACGAATTACTTGAAATTTCAAATGTAATAAAAAAACACCCCAACATAATTGTAATTTCTGATGAAATCTATGAGCATATAAACTTTACAAAAAAACACACAAGTATTGGTGAATTTTTAGATACAAAAAAACAAGTTGTTACTGTTAATGGCTTATCTAAAGGGTTTGCAATGACTGGTTGGAGATTGGGTTATTTAGGAGCTCCAACAAAAATAACAAATGCGTGTATAAAATTACAAGGACAATTTACATCTGGAACATGTTCTATTACTCAAAGGGCAGCAATTAGCGCTCTTTTAAAAAAACCGGATTTTACAGAAGAAATGAAAAATAAATTTTTAAGTAGAAGGAATTTAACAATGGATTTATTAAAAAAAATTAAAGGAATAAAGGTTCCAGAACCCAAAGGTGCATTCTATATTTTTGCAGATTTTTCATGCTATTTCAAAAAAAAATATAAGAAAAAAATAATTAACAATAATGATGAACTCAGTTTGTTTTTATTAGAGGAAGGAGAAGTGGCGACTGTTAGTGGAAGTGCTTTTGGAGATAACAATTGTATTAGAATTTCTATTGCCTCATCAGAGAAGGATTTAGTAACAGCAATTTCAAGAATTAAAAAATGCTTATCAAAACTATCCTGAAATGCTGAAAGAATTTATTAAATCCGTGTCTAAAACATCTGTAATTGTAATTGGTGATATTATTTTAGATAAGTATATGTTTGGAGAAATATCTAGAAAGTCTGCAGAAGCACCAATTGATATAGTAGATATAAATAAGCAAAAAGAACAACTAGGAGGTGCTGCCAATGTGGCTTTAAGTTTTCAAAATTTGAAAGTTAAAACTCTTTTATTTGGTTTAGTTGGAAATGACTCATACGGAAAAAAAATAATTTCTTTAATGAAAAAACAAAAACTTAATACAGATGGGATTTTTTTAACTGACCAAACAACTCTAAAAACAAGAATTATAACATCAAATAAATATCATCATTCAAGATTTGATATTGAAAAAATTAACTATGAGGAATCAAAGGAGAAAGAAAAATTATTTGAAATGTTTAAAAAAATATTGCCAAATTTTGATTTTATTGTTTTACAAGACTATAATAAAGGTCTTCTGGATAAAAAAATAATCAAAAAGATAATCACCGAAGCGAAAAATAAAGAAAAACCTGTCATGGTTGATCCAAAAAATAAAAATTTCATGGAATACAGAGGAATTAAATTAATTAAACCTAATCTTATTGAAGCTATGAATTTTTTAAAAACAAAAATAAAAATTACAAATGCAAGTTTGAAAAAAGCATGCATGAGTATTCAAAAAAAAATAAACTCAGAATGGGTTGTTTTATCTTTAGGTAAAAATGGACTAGTTGTTTGTAATCAAACTAAATTTTATAAAATTAAAGGTATCTTAAAAAAAGAACCAGATGTTACAGGAGCTGGTGACAACGTTATTTGCATATCCTCATTAGCAATTTTTCATAATCTAAAATTAGAAAAAATAGCGGTATTTTCTAACACTTCTGGAGAAATGTCTTGTGATAAAATAGGCACAAATCCAATTAACTACAATGAATTAATAACTAAATTGAAAAATATTTAATTCCAAATGAGACTTAATAAGATTATTAGAAAATTAAAACTAAAGTTTTACGAAACCAATAAAAATATTTCAACCATTATTGGAAACTATAACTTAGTAGGCTCATTAATAGTTTTATTAACAATTATTTTGAATTTTGGGTTTCATGATATCTTAATTAAACAACAAAATATAATTATTTTTATTGTCTCTATCTTTTATTTTTCGACCTACTTGATTAGAATTGCAGTAAGCGTTAATTTTTGGAAATTCATTAAAGATAATAAGTTTCTTTCTATTATTATTTTATTGATCTCTATTGATTTAATAAATTTTTTTCTTTTAGAATATTTTTTTAAACAAAAATCAACTACAAGAATTCTAATTATCTTAATAATACAGTTTTATTATTTCTTTGATTCATTAAGTAGCAGCCTGAAAGACAATAATAATTTAAACAAAAAACCAATTTCTCCTCCATTATTATTAATTCTTTCTTTTTCAAGTCTAATTATATTTGGAACACTATTACTAATGATGCCAGAAATTTCAAGCAATGGCATTAGCATAGGCTTTAAAAACGCATTATTTACCTCTGTAAGCGCAATTACAGTAACTGGACTAACTATACTGGAAACGGCAATCGACTTTTCTTTTAAGGGTCAAATTATAATTCTTCTTTTAATTCAATTAGGTGGTATAAATATTATAGCATTTGCAACATTTTTTGCTCTTTTTTCTAGAAAAGGTTTAGGTATTGAACAACAAAAAATGATCAGTGAAAATTTTAATACTCAAAATTTATTAAGTGGAAAAAGTCTACTTATCAAAGTATTTACTTTCAGTATAATAATTGAACTTGTAGGAACTATTATTATTTTTTCAAATTACCATTTTAATTATAATATGCTATTTGAGTCCATATTTCACTCAATCAGTGCATTTAACAATGCTGGATTTATTTTATCAACTGACTTTTTTGACTCCCTAAATCTTAAATGGTGTTTTACTATTTTGATTTTTTTAGGAGCCGTAGGATTTCCCACACTTAGTGATCTTATTTCAAACATATCAACCAAAAGAAATTGGAAAACACTACATCTAACTACAAAAATTTCATTTTTATCATCAATTATTTTAATTTTTTTTGGAGCTATAATGTTATTTTTATTAGAGAATAATAATATAAGTAATTATGAAAACACATTTGAAAAAGTAACAAATTTCGTTTTTCATTCAACTAGTGGGAGAACCGCTGGATTCTCATCAATTGATTTTGGATCATTAGGTTTTCCTATACTCATTATTTTTATTTTTCTAATGTTTATTGGAGCTTCTCCTGGTTCTTTTGGAGGTGGAATTAAAACAAACACATTTGTATTAATTATTTATTCTTTCTTTGCAACTGTAAGAGGAAAGAATAAAGTAGAAATCTATAATCGAACAGTGTCATCAAATTTATTATATAAATCATTTTCAATTTTATTATTTGCAATTCTAACAATTATAATTGGGTGGTTTTTTTTATTAATTACAAATCCAGAAATAGATCCAATTTTTTTACTTTTTGAACAAACATCTGCTTTTTCAACTGTCGGACTTTCTACTGGAAATACAACAAAAAATCTATCTGAAGTAGGTCAATATATAATAATTATTACAATGTTTATTGGAAGAATAGGAACTCTTTTAATGGCTTTCTCATTAATTCAAAAAAGAAAAAGTTCAAATTACAACTACCCTAAAGCGCATTTAATGATCGGTTAAAATTAAAACACCCAATTTATGAAAAAACTTAACTTTATAATATTTATAATAATATGCCTCTCAATACAAAAAATTAATTCTCAAACTTTACAAACTCAAAACCTACCCAAATATGACAAACAATGGTACCATTTCGGATTTACGTTAGGTCTAATGAATACAAATTTAAAAATTGATTTTCAAGATAATAGTACTGCAAATAAAATCCACTCTTCATCATCGCCAGGCTTTAATGTTGGTATAATTTGTGATCTGAAATTATCAAAAAATCTAAATGTTAGACTTATACCATCACTCACATTCACACAAAGAGATATTTTCATACAAATGATTAATGAAGATCAAACTATGAAAAGTGTTGAAAATTCGAATTTGGATGTGCCTATTTTATTTAAATACAGATCGTCAAGATATCAAAATGTCAGACCTTTTTTACTTATTGGACCAAGGTTTACATATGACATGGCTTCAAAAAAAGATGTAGATGACATTAACTTATTTAAATTAAACAATATTGATTACGGATTAGAATTTGGATTTGGTCTTGATATATATTTACCATACTTTAAACTAGCACCTGAAATTAAATACTTTTATGGATTTAATAACTTATTAGAAACTAATAATAATGATTTAATCATTTCAAATATTGAAGCACTCTATAGTAGAACAATTTTATTTTCTTTGACTTTTGAATAAAAATTTACTTTAATAATTTAGATAAAATAATTCCAAAAGAGACTGATAAATTGAGAGACTCACAATTACTTATTTTCTGTGGAATTGTAATTTTCTTAAAGTTATGTTTTTCTATTTTTTCAGAAATTCCTTTTGACTCATTACCAAAAAACAAAACTCCTGAAGAAATGCTACTCATAGAAAAAACATTTTCACCCTCCAAATCTGCAACTAACTTTATTAGTTTTTTCTTATTAATTAGTGATAAAAATAAATCAGTACTTGAATAAACAACATTTACTCTAGATAGAGACCCCATTGATGACTGAATGACCTTAGGATTGTAAATATCAACGGAATTTTCTGAACAAACTATAGTGTTTAATCCAAACCAATCACAAGTACGAATTATAGATCCTAAATTACCTGGATTTGAAATATTTTCTAAAAAAACTACAACTTTGTTGAAATTAACTTTGTTTAAACTTTCTAAATTATTTTTTTTAAAAATTGCTAAAACTTGATTTGGATTTTTTAGTGAACTAATTTTATTTAAATCTTCCTGATTTATTTGAGTTATTTTTTTTATATTTTTATTTAGATTAATCCACCTAGAGGTAGCAAAAATAGAAACTAATTTATAATCTGAATTAATAAAATCTTGAATTGATCTCCAACCCTCTACTATAAACATGTTGTTTTTATTTCTAAATTTTAATTGATTTAGAGATTTAAGAAACTTTAATTGATTTTTTGAAATCATTATCAATGATAAAGTATAAATTTGTTAACAAAGATAGTTGATTTAAATGAGATTTTTTATAATTATTATTTGTGTGTTATTACTTAACTCTTGCTCAACAACTAAACATGTTCCTAAAAATAAAAATTTATTGATAAAAAATAATCTCCGTTTGGTTGAGAATAAAAAAATTAATATATATGAAGTTAATAAGATAATAAAACAAAAACCTAACAAACGCATATTTGCAGGTTTATTAAAATTCCATTTAGGTATTTTTAATTTATCTGATAGTACAAAAAATAATTTTTTAAATAATTATTTTAGAAAAATAGGTGAAAAGCCAGTAATCTTTAATGAAAATCTCACTGAAAAGAGTCAACTTCAAATTGAAAGGTATTTTAAAAATAAAGGTTACTTGAACTGTTACGTAAAAACACAACCTTTTTTTAAAAATCAAAAAGCAACTATTGAATACGAAATTAACTTAGGAGATCAATACATAATAAGTAATATAAGATATCCAAAGTATATTTTGTCAAACACACAAAATAAAAGTGAAATAAAGAAAGGAGATCCTCTAAACTTAGAGCTTCTAAAAAAAGAAGCTGAAAGGATTTCAAGAATTTTACAAAACAATGGATATTATTATTTTGACAGTAACTCCTTAACATACAAAGCAGATACAGCAAACTCTGATTCTGTTTTATTAATTTTTGATATTGATTCATTAAATAAAAAATTAAATACTAAATATTTTGTTGATAATATCAATATTTATATAGATCAGGACTCATTACAAAAAATAGACACAAAAGAATCTTTTAATTTCTTTAATTTAAATAATCAAATCAAAGAAAAAACAATAAGTAAAACATTAAGATTTAAACCTGGAGAATTATACTCATTGAAAAAAATTCAACAAACTAGAAACAATCTACTAAACTTAAAAATTTTCAATTCAGTAAATATTTCCTTTACTGAAAATAAAAATAATAAAATTGATTGTAATATATTTTTAAAACAACAGAAAAAACTTTACTACAGAATTGAAGCCGAAGGAACTAACTCCTCTGGAAACTATGGAACTTCTTTAAATTTAATGTTTGGTAATAAAAATATATTCAAAGGTGCTGAAAACTTTAATTTTAAATTTAAAGGAGCGTTAGAAACAAGAAAAAACTTATCATCTAATGAATCCTTTTTTAATATTTGGGAAATTGGAGGAGAGACATCATTAAAAATACCAAGAATTTTATTTCCAATTAAATGGAACTTCTTTAAATCACCTAGCACGAATTTTATATTTTCATTTATGAAGCAACAACGACCTGATTTTACGAGATCTATACTCAAGACAACTTTATTTGGTTATAATTTTAAAACAAAAAAAAACTTCTCTTACATTTTAAATTTAGCTGAATTTAGCTATGTAAAAATGTTTGATGAAAGCATTGATTTTAAAGAAGAGTACTTAAGCAATCAACTTTTACAAAATCAATATACTGACCATTTAATCACAGGATCTAGCTACTCAATTATTTTTAATAATCAAAACATTAATAAAATAAAAAATTATTCATTTATAAAAGGAAAAGTTGAAATGAGTGGTTTAACTACAAATTTATTAGCAAACTTTTTAAATTTTGATCAAGATGGGCAAAATAATTATATTTTACTTAAAAATAGATTTACTCAATACATTATAACAGAAATTGATTTTAGAAGGTATTTAATCTTTAATAAAGACAATAGCTTGATTTTTAGAACATATTTTGGCTTTGGATACCCATATGGAAACTCTGATCAAATTCCTGCTCAAAAACAATTTTTTGGTGGGGGAACAAATGGAGTTAGAGCATGGAATCCATTTTCTCTTGGACCAGGTTCTTTTCAAAATTTGAATAACAACATTGATTATTATTTAGGTGATATCAAAATAGAAACAAATATTGAATACCGATTCCCACTATTCAAATTAGGAAAATATAAAATGAAAGGAGCTATGTTTGCAGATTCTGGTAATATTTGGTATATGGACGAACTGGAGAATCAACCTGGATCTAAATTCGGAAAAGATTTTCTATCTGAAATAGCGATTGGTTTGGGGTTTGGTTTAAGATACGATGTAAATCTTTTAATTGTCAGACTTGATTTCGCCACCCCACTTAGATATCCATACCAAATAAATAATAGTAATTGGGTAACAAACCCGGTGAGAAAAATCTTTGAGGGAGATTTAAACTTAAATATTGGCATTGGTTATCCATTTTAAAATTAAAAATAATATTTTAGCAAAAATTCAATTTTATGAATAAAGAAAATCTAAAAAAAATTGCAAGCCAAATGATTATTAAAGGAAAGGGTATTCTAGCTGCAGATGAAAGTACACCAACTTGTACTAAAAGATTTAACAGTATTGGCCTAGAAAGCACTTTTTTTTCTAGAAATGAATATAGAGATATGCTATTTACAACTCCAAAACTTGAAAATTATATAAGTGGTATAATCATGTTTGATGAAACAATTAGACAAAAAACTATAATTAAGGGTATTCCTTTTCCAAAATATTTAAAAGAAAAAGGTATTTTAACTGGTATCAAAGTTGACACCGGAGCAAAAAAATTAGCTGGAACTAAATATGAAAAAATTACTGAGGGTCTTGATAGTTTAAGAGAACGCTTAATTGAATATAAAAAATTAGGTGCAAGTTTTACTAAATGGAGAGCTGTAATTAAAATAAATAAGGAATTATTACCATCTGACACTTGCATTGAAGCTAATGCTCACGCACTAGCTAGATACGCTTCTCTATGTCAAGAAAATAATTTAGTACCCATAGTTGAGCCTGAAGTTTTGATGGAAGGAGATCATGATATTGAAATATGTTTGAACGTTACAAAAAAAATATTAAAAAAAGTATTTGAAAAGCTATCTTTATTTAATGTATACTTGGAGGGAATTGTTTTAAAGCCTAATATGATTATTTCCGGTGAAGATCATCCAAAAAATGACGATGCTGAAATTGTTGCAAAAAAAACCTTAGAATGCCTTATTGATTCTGTTCCTGAAAAGGTGCCTGGAATTGCATTTTTATCAGGTGGACAAAGCAGTGATACTGCTACTATTCATTTAAACTTGATGAATAAACAACTTAAATTATTAAACAAAAAAAATTGGAACCTTACCTATTCATTTGGTAGAGCTTTACAACAAGACTCATTAAACATTTGGAAAGAAAAAAATACAGAAGAAGCTCAAGAAAAATTATTTTTTAGAGCAAAAAATAATTCCCTTGCATGTCAAGGACTAATTTAAAAAAATGACAGCTTGGTTTAAAAGAAAAAAACAGGGCATATATACAGAAACGAAAGACAAAAAAGATCTTCCGCCCGGCCTTTGGCATAAATGTAAAAATTGTTCTCATTTAATATTAAGTAAAGATTTTGAAAAATCATTCTTCGTTTGCGAAAAATGCAATCATCATGAAAAAATTAATAGCACTAATTATTTTAAAATAATATTTGATAAAGAAAAATACTCTGAACTTTTTTCAAATATAACATCACTTGATCCTCTTTTATTTGAAGACACCAAAAAATATAAAGACAGAATAAAAGATGCCATAAAAAAAACAAATATAAATGAAGCAATCAGCGTAGCTGAAGGAAAAATTAATAAAAAAAAATTGGTTATTGCCTGTATGAATTTTGATTTTATTGGAGGATCTATTGGATCCGCTGTGGGAGAAAAAATTTCAAGATCTATTGACTTTTGTATAAAGAAAAAAACACCTCTTCTTATTATATCTAAATCTGGTGGGGCTAGAATGATGGAATCAGGTTTGTCTTTAATGCAACTTGCAAAAACTTCTGGGAAATTAGCTTTATTATCAAAAAATAAAATTCCATTTATTTCCTTACTAACAAACCCAACTTTTGGTGGAGCAACAGCATCTTTTTCCATGCTAGGTGATATTAACATTGCTGAACCTAATGCACTTATTGGATTTGCAGGACCGAGAGTAATAAAAGAAACTATCGGAAAAGATTTACCTGAAGGTTTTCAAAGATCAGAATTCTTGCTTGAAAAAGGATTTTTAGATTTTATTGTTCATAGAAAAAAATTAAAAAATACAATTGATAAATTTTTGACCTTAATTTATTACTGATTTTTTTGTGGTATTTTATAATAATAAGTTAACTTTGCCGCGCGGATAATATATATATAATATGCATTTAAGTAAAGAAGAAAAAAAAGACATATTTAGCAAATATGGGAATTCACCGGAAGATACCGGTTCAACAGAGGCACAATTAGCCATGTTCACAAAAAGAATACAACACTTAACTGAACATTTAAAGAAAAATAAAAAAGATACTCACACAGAAAGATCTCTAGTTTTGCTTGTTGGTAAAAGAAAAAGACTTTTGAAATATCTACAAAATAAAAACATTGAGAGATACAGAAAAATAATTTCTGAACTTGGATTAAGAAAATAAATTCAATTTCCTCTTATAAAAAATTTACTGAACAAATGAAACCTGAATTAAAAACAGAAAAAATTTCTTTACATGATGGTAGAGAAATAATACTAGAAACTGGCCTATTAGCAAAACAATCTCACGGATCATGTGTGGTAAGAATGGGTGAAACCATGCTATTAGCGACCGTAGTTTCTTCAAAAGAAGCAAAAGAAGGAATTGATTTTCTTCCCTTAACAGTGGATTACAGAGAAAAGTTTGCCGCTGCAGGTAGATTTCCTGGAGGATTCTTGAAAAGAGAAGGACGCCCTTCGGACCAAGAAATTTTAGGAATGAGACTAGTAGATAGAGTATTAAGACCTTTGTTTCCTAAAGATTACCATTGCGAAACACAAGTGATGATTCAATTAATGTCTCACGATAAAAGTGTTTGCCCAGATTCACTTATTGGTCTAGCTGCTTCTACTGCGTTAAGTTTATCTGATATTCCTTTTGACGGACCTATTTCAGAAGCTAGAGTAGGTAGAATTGATAACCAATTTGTTATTAACCCAAGTAAAGAAGATTTATTAAGATCTGATATTGATTTAATGGTTGGAGCTTCAAAGGAATCTGTTGTAATGGTTGAAGGAGAAATGAATGAAATATCAGAGGGTGAAATGGTTGAAGCTATAAAATTTGGTCATGAAGCCATAAAAAAACAATGCGAAGCCCAGGAAAATCTTGCTGTTAAATGTGGAGTTAATGAAGTAAGAGAATATGAAAAAAAAGAAGAAAATAACGATATGCTAAAAAAAATAGAAAACTTGTCTTATGACAAGGTCTATAAAATTGCATCGAACAAGACAGCAAAACAAGAGAGATCTGATTTGCTAATGAATTTAAAAAATGAAGTATTAGGATCTTTTTCTGATGAAGAATTAGAAGAAAAAGAAAAGGAAATTTTATCATACTTCTACAAAACTGAAAAAAAAGCAATCAGAGATTTTATATTAAATGAACAAACAAGAATTGATGGAAGGAAAACAGATGAAATCAGGCCTATATGGTGTGAAGTTAATTACCTACCTACAACTCATGGATCTGCTGTTTTTACTAGAGGTGAAACTCAATCCTTAACTACTGTAACTTTAGGGACATCAAAGGATGAAAATAAATTAGACACTGTTACAACTGAAGGAGCGGAGCGTTTTTACTTACATTATAACTTTCCTCCTTTTTCAACTGGGGAAGCACGAATGAAATTTAGCGTTAGTAGAAGAGAAATTGGTCATGGTAATTTAGCACAACGTGCATTAAAATCTATGATATCTGAAAAGGATCCCTATACTATTAGAGTAGTCTCTGAAATTTTAGAATCAAATGGTTCCTCATCAATGGCAACTGTATGCGCTGGAACATTAGCTCTTATGGATGCTGGAGTTATATTAGAAAGACCTGTGTCAGGAATCGCCATGGGTTTAATAACTAACCCTGAAAATAATAAATACGCTATATTATCAGATATTCTAGGTGATGAAGATCATTTAGGAGACATGGATTTTAAAGTAACAGGTACAGAAAAAGGAATTACTGCATGTCAAATGGATATTAAAATTAAAGGACTTTCTTATGAAATTTTAGAAAAAGCACTCGAGCAATCTAAAGAAGGGAGAATGCACATCTTAAATGAAATGCTAAAAACCCTTTCCGAATCAAGAAAAGAATTAAAAGCACATTCACCTAAAATTGTAAAACTTAGAATTGTAAAAGATTTTATCGGAGCT
>MDSV01156543.1_pt1 | contig 18538 bp, 10 predicted proteins | sample 810851 | NCBI WGS metagenome assembly MDSV01 (sample SAMN05326640, study PRJNA326480) | marine metagenome | isolation source: seawater | place: Atlantic Ocean: North East | collected 2012 | reverse complement strand
GCGCTGCGCCGCGCTGCCCGCGCCGCCGCCGAGCGCGCCGCGCGCGCCGCCGCCGCCGCCGCCGCCCGACAACACCGGCTCGACGATGGACGCCTTGATGGTGTCCTCGTGGTGCTTTTCGCGCAGACGCCGAAACTCGTCGACGAACGCGTCGACATCCTTCAGCTCCCCACCCAGCCACTTCTCGTGCACCTCCTCGCTCTTGGCGTCGTCGGCCCGCGCGCGTTCTCGCAGCGAATGCAACGCGCGGCCGACGTCGTGCTCGCCCACGAGCGCGTCCGTCTTGGCCTTGGCGGCGGCGTACGCCTCAGCCACCGGCTTCATGTCCACTGCGCGAATGACGGAAATCTGCGAGCGGAGATCCGACGCCTCCTCCGCCAGCGCGATGTTCGCGCGCGCCATGCTCTCGATCTCAAGGCGCAGGTCGCGCGTGAACGCGCGCGCCTCCGAGGCGCCCTCCGTGCCGTGAAGGAACCGCGCGAACGTCTCCTTGTCCAGCAGGAGCTCGGCGAGAGACGCCGGGTCGAGCTCCAGGAGGCGTGGAAACTCCTTCGGGATGGAAAGCGTGCGTCGAACGCCGCCCGCGGCGGGACCCGCATGGGACGCGCTGTGCGCGTGAGGACCGCGCGCGCGCTGTGCGTGGGGGTTGTTGAAAGGGGAGCGCGCGTCAGCGTGTGCTTTGAGTCGGTGCGACGCGGGGGGTCGACGTCAACCCTAAAACGCGGATCGGGAGCTGTTGTTAGCGCGGGTCAGACTGGATACACACCGGGTCCAGGGTCATGGCCTCGAGCGCAGCGGAGGCGGACGAAGCATCGCCTCCTCGCGCGGCGCTGCTACCGAACAGTCCACCGGACATGATTCCGGCGCGTACCACTGCACGCGCGCGCGTGTCGCGCGTTTTGAACGCGCGGACGCCTGGTGATGCATTAGCAGAATGATTTTTTGTTTTTCGCTGGCAGTACGTTGTACGGGCTCCGGCGCACTGATGAGTGTCTCCACGCGCCTTGCGCCGGGCAGAGGCGTGGAGCGCGGTCGCGTGGCGTTGTGGCGCGCGCGCCGACCGACAGGCGCGTAGGAGACGGCGGCGTGCGCCGTCGGCCCCCTGGAGGCATGCCGAAAGGGAAGCACAAACGGGGTGCCAACTCGTCGACTCGATCTGGCTCAGGATCGGGCGATGCGAAGGACGACGGCGACGCGGACGCGCTGTTCTACCTCCGCACCAAGTACTCGCTGTTGGGTAAGTCCGAGTGGTGGTGGCTCATGGACGAGAGTCTGGCGGAGATCCACCGAAGGCTCGAGACCGAGAACTTCGTCGTCGTCGACGGCTTCGTCCCGCCCGACGCGACGCGAGAGCTGCGCGACGAGATCCGCCGCGCGCACGACGCTGGGCACCTCGCGCCCGGCGTCCTCGCCGGGGGCAAGGCGGGAGACGCCACGCAGTACACCATGCGCGACGTGCGCGGGGACCACGTCGGGTGGTTCAGCGGCTCAGAAACCGCGGACGGAAACGGCGGCGACCCGCTGTGGCGCCGCCTGCCGGACGCCATGAAGCGCGCGGACACGCTCGTGCACGAGTTGGGCCAGCTCGGCGGCGACGCGCGCGACGTCGCGTCGCGCTCGAAGGCGATGTGCACGGTGTACCCCGGCGCGGGCGCGCGGTACGTGCGGCACGTGGACAACCCCGACCGGAACGGGCGTTTGCTCACCGCGCTTCTGTACCTCAACCCGGAGTGGCAGGAGGGCGACGGGGGCGAGCTCAGGGTGTTTCGGTGTTTGCGCGCTGATGGCGCCGACGCCGCGGCGTTCGCCGACTGCGACGGGCGGAGTCTCGCCGCCGCCGACGGCTTCGGCACCGCGGTGACGAGAGCGACGGAAGCGACGGAAGCGACGGAAGAACCCGTCGAAGGAGACGAGCGGGAAGAAGGCGCCGGTACCGCGACGACGCTCTCGGGCGCCAAGGACGTCTCCGAAGGCGTGCGTGACGTCGCTACGCTCCGCGGGCCCGACGACGGCGACGCCGAAAAAGAGCCCTCCGCGCGGAAAAAGCCCGTGCGGCTGACGGACGTCGCGCCGCTCGGCGGTCGGCTCGTGCTGTTCAAGTCCGACGCGCGCGTGCCGCACGAGGTGCTCGCGGCGTCCAAGCCGAGGTTCGCGGTGACGCTGTGGTACTTCCACGGCGAGGAGGTGGCGGCGGCGCGCCGGGGGGCGCCCGCGAGTGTCGAACAGCGCGAGGCGCAGGAGGCGAAAATCAAAAGGGAAATACAGAGCATGACGCTCAAGTACGGCGGCGGCGCGGATGGGGCCCCGGCGGTGCGCGTGCGCGCGTCGCGGAACGGCGAGTGGTCGTCTCCCGCGACGACCGAGTCGCCGCCGCGCGCGCCGCCGCGCGCGCCGCCGCCCGGAACGCTCGCCGAAGACGCCGAACAGGAAGAAGACGCGCCCGCCTCGTTCCCCGCGCTTCCCCGCGTCGCGCCGCCGTGCGAGGCTCGGTGGGAAGCCGGAGTCGAAACAGCCGGAACGAATGACGGTGTTTCCGCCCCGACGCTGGTGGTGCGCGCGCCGCTTCCCGCCGGCGCGCGCGCGTCAGCTTGCTCGGCGGAGGTGGAGCCCTCGCCGTCGGATCCTCGCGTTTTGACCCTCTCGCTGCGGGCGCCGGGCCTTCCCGGCGCCGTCCGCGTGGCGCTCCCGCCGGGCGCGGACGCCGACGCCGTCGCGGTGACCCTGGTCAAGAAACCGAGCCGGGCGCTGGTGGTTCGCGTCTCTGCGGCGCGCGCGGAGCCTCATCCCGCGCCTCGTCCCGCCGACCGCCCGCCGGTTCCGGAACCGAGCGGGTCTCGCGCGTCTCCGCGTTCGGAGGGGACAGCGGCCGGGACGACGGACGCGACGGACGCGACGGACGAAGAGCTTTTCGCCAACGCGAAGGACTGCGTCGGGGTGGGCGGCATGTACTTGTGGTCGTCGGCGACGTCGTTCTCGGCGCTCCCGCCGCCGCGCGCGCGCGCGGCGGGCGTCGCGCCGCGCGGCGTCGATTTGCGCGGCGCCGTCGACTGGGACGACTTCGCCTCTGCGCGGTGGGCCCTCGCCGGGCGCGGCGACGAGCGCCCGACGCTCACGCCGCACGCGCTGGACGGGCTGAGTTTCCCGGTCACGCTCGCCCGGGTCATTCAGCAGCCGCGAGTCGCCGAGGCGATTCGGGACGCGCGGCGCGGCGCGACGGCGCGGGACGTCTTCGCTGCCGCGCGCGCCGCGGGGGGTTCCGCTCCCCTCGGCGACGGCGATTCGGACGTGCCGCCGCTCACCGTGCTCCTCGCGGGCGCCTCCGCGCGCACGGAGCAGTTCCTGCTGGAGCGCACCGCGTACTGGGCGGAGGCTGCGACCGCCGCGCCGCCGGCGCGCGGCGGCGTCCACCTGGCGTTCATCGGGCCGGACGCGGACGTCTCGGGTATCAAGAAACCGATCCGCCGCCTCGCGCCGAGCCTCACCGCGTCCGTGCACCGCGAAACCGCCGGCGCGTACCTGTCGCGGCTCACCTCGAGCGCGCCTTGCCTGGTGATGGGGTTCAACACGGGTCTTGGCGGCGGCGGGGGCGCGCTCGCGCGCGCCTGGGCGTCCGACCTCGCGGCTTTGTTGCGGCGCCCGAACACGCCCGCGGCTTTCACGTGCGCCAACGCGTTCGCCGACCTCGCGGGCGAGCTGGCTGTCTTCCGAGCGCTCGGCGCGCGTTTCGTCGTGCCTCCGGCGGCGAACCCGTTCCGCGCGTACACGCACGCGATGGGCGAGGCCAGTTCCGGAACGGAGGCGGCGGGGGCGGAGGTCCGCGCGCAGGCGAGCTGCGCCAACGCGTTCGCGTACGCCGTGCTCGGGTTTGAGGAAAACGAGGGGCCCGCGAGCGGCGCGAGCGACGACCGGCTGCGCGCGCTCGCCGCCGCCGCCGCGGCTCGCGCCGCCGGAAAAGCGTGGGATGCGCTCGGGATGGAGAGGTAGCGTCGACGAAAGCCTCGTTCTTCTCCGATCTTTTTGCGTTCGATTACGCGCCTCGTTACGCGTTCTCTTTTCGCGCGTTCCCTCTCTCTCTTCGCGGTTGCGCGAAGTACGATCCGATCAGTCGAGCAGGTACCCCGAGATGAAGAACAGGAAGAACAGCGCGAGCGCGCCGTAGATGAGCACGCTCTTCTCGCCGCCGGTCATGGAGTTGGTGCCGAGCCCGTACCCCTGGTTCTGCTCGAACCCCGCGACTTCCTTCCCCATATTCTTGAACTTGGACTTCTCCGCGCCGCACGTGGGACACCGCCAGTCGTCGGGCAGGTCCCGGAACTGCGTCCCCGCGGCGACGGGGTAGAAGTCGTCGCCGTTCTTGGGGACGTACGTGTACATGCAGCTCTGGCACTCGTGCTCGCCGGACCTGGGAGCGGCGGCGCGAGACGCGCGGCGGTCGGAACGACGGCGGTGGGAAGAGCGTCAGGCTTTTTGTTCACGTCAGGTTCGACGAAGACGCGGAGCGAAGGCGCGGCGGGGGGCGACACGAGGCGCGGTTTCCGCGCTCGAGGCGTTTCCGCGCGGAACGTCGGTGTTTTCGGATAAACCGCGCGCGAGGGCGGTCGGCGAGGAGACGCGCGGCGTCGGGATCGCGCGCGTCGTCGCGAGCGGTGGGTCACGCACCCGATGATGGCGAACTTTTCCTGGAGCTCTGGGGCGTCGCGATCGAGGCCCTCGCCGTCGGCGCGGACCACGAGTTTCGCGCCGCGTCCGGGAACGCGGATGGCCCCGAGCCTGGCCGACTTCGCGGGGGCGGAGACGGTAGGCGCGGGGACCGCGACGCGGGGGCGCGCGGCGCCCGAGGCGCGGACGGCCACGGAGGCAAAGACACGCGGGGACGCGGAGGTGATGGCAGACATCGTGGCTGCTCTTGCGCGTTGAGGAGTGCTTGACGAGGAGCTGACTCGATGATACCTTTTGATCGAGCCACGTCGGCGCGGCCGGGTGGAGCTGGCATCCAAAACCGACACGTGCCGCGAGCTTTTTTTACCTTGGGTCTCGCCCGTTCGTTCTGCGCGCTGCTGGAAGGCGCCCCGACACACGTTCGGAGCGCGCGTTCGCTCGCGGCGTCGGGACGAGGCGTCGTGACCCTCGCGCCGGAGGGGTGCGGGCACATCACCATGTACGGCCGGGGGCGAGGCGGCCGCGGCGCGGGCCGGGGCACGAAGAACGTGTGGGTCCGACCGGGCGCGACCGCGCCCGCGCCTGCGTCCTCGAAATCTGCCCCCGCGCTCGACGCGGGCGCGCGCGCGTTCCAGCCCCCAGCGGCGAAGCCCACGCCCTCGCCAGCGGCTGCTTCCGCGTCTCGCGCGGCGCCCGCGCGCGACCCGGGCGCGTTCCTTCCCGTCGGCGTCAAGCGCAAGCCCGACGGTTCCTTGAATCCCTCCGCGAAGAAGTTTCGGCCCGCGGCGGACGCCGCGGCTGAGGCGGCGGCGGCGGCGAAGACGGCGGCGAAGGCGGAGCTGGAGGCGAAGCTCGCGGCTGCGAAGGCGCAGGCGGAGGCGATGAAGCGTGAGATAGATGCGCGCGCGGCGTCGGCGCGGCGAAGGAAGGAGGCTGCGGCGAAGGAGGCGCAGGTGCGCGCGGCGCTGGAGCGGAAGGAAGCGGAGCTCGCAAAGGCGGAGCGTGCGCGCGCCGCCAGCAACTTGCTCAGCGGGTTCGCCGGCGCGCGCGCGCGAACGGGGGCGGGGACGCACTCGGGTGTTCCACTCGGCGCGGAGGGGACGGTGGGCGGCGCTGTGGCGCGAGACGCCGCGCCTTCGGAACTGACTCCGGAACTGACCGCGGAGGAGCTTGACCGCATCGCGGTGCGCCGGGTGATGGCGGCGGGGAGCGACTGGGCGGTGCTCGACCTGGCGGTCAATTCGCACGCCACGTGGGTGCGGCGGGCGTACCGAGACCTCGCGCGGCGGCTACATCCGGACAAGTGCAAGGCTCCCGGGGCGAAGGACGCGTTCCAGAAGCTGAGTAGGGCGTACCAGAACATATCCGCCAACTTGTGAAGCGTGTCACGGTAGCTTAGAGGGAGATTGGAAAGACGAAAAGCGCGGCGGCCGCGGGGGCTGCAACGGCAACAGAGTCGTGTTGGCGACCACCATTTTTTTTTCCTTCGTGCCCTTCGCTCTTTTCCCCACGTGGACTTTTCGCTCGCGGACGACTCGTCGGGTGGTCGGCTCTTCCCGCCAGTTCCCCAGGCGCGCGCGCGTGCTACCGCGTTTTCGAGCGCTCGCGACTGGCGCGTGTCGCGCACGGCCGGCGCGATGGCGACCCTGGTCGCGGGAAGCTACGAGCGCTTCGTGTTCGGATACAGCGTGCAGAATCTGCCCGGGGGCGGCGGCGGCGGCGGCGGGCCCGATGGCGCGTCGGTGACTCGGTCGTTCACCCTCGACGCGCACCTCACGCAGTGCAAGAGCGTCGCGGCGCAGGGCGGGTTCCTCGCCTCCGGCGGTGCGGACGACCTCATCCGCGTCTGGCACCACAACCCCGACGGCGCGGTCGCGGATCTCGGCACGCTCTCCGGGCACGAAGGCACGGTGTCGTGCCTTGCGTTCCACGGCCCCTCCGCCGCCGCCGAGCCGACGCGCATGGTGAGCGGCGGCGTGGACGGCAGCCTGATCATCTGGTCCGTCGCGCGGTGGGACGTGCTTAAGACGCTGCGCGCGCACAGGGGCGGCGTGCACGCGCTCTCCGTGCACCGCTCGGGGCGCGTCGCCATGTCGGCGGGCGCCGACTCGCACGTCGCTATGTGGGACATGACCAAGGGTCGCGTCGCGCACAAGACGAAGCTGCGGCGGAAGCCCGAGCTCCTCGCGTTCACGCCCAGCGGGAACGCGTACGCCACGGTGAGCCAGGCGCGGCTGACCATCACGTCCGCGGAGACGGGCGCGTGCGTCGGCGTGTTCGACGCGCCCAAGCGCGTGATGTGCCTCGCGCAGGCGGGCTCGGACCGCATGGCGTACCTCGGGTGCGAGGGCGGCGACGTGGTGGCGTTCGACGCGAGGGCGCCGCCCGCCAAGCCGGCGCTCACCATCACTGGCGCGCACCCCGCGCGCGTCAAGGCGATCGTCGCGCCGGGCGACGACCCCGACGGCGGCGGAACGGAGGGCGGACCCGGGGGGGGTCCGTGCGCGCTCGTCACCGCCTCCAGCGACGGCGTCGTGCGGCTGTGGGACGTGCGCGGCGCCGGCCGGTTCGGCGCGGCGAAAGCCCGGGGGCTCGGCGTCGAGCGCGCGCGGGACGAGCCCGTCGCCGAGGCGTCCGGCGGAGGCCGCTTCACGTGCCTGGCGACGATGCCCACGGCGCTGCCCACGCGCGTCGCCGAGGCGGTGCTCGCGGAGGGCGCCGCGGGCAGGGCACGCGACGCGAGCTCGGCGGCGCGAAAGAAGGAAGCGCGCAAGCAGGAGAAGAAGAAGAAAGTAGAGAAGGCGCGCGCCGCCGCCGCGCGCCCCGCGGCCGGCCCGGGTGCGGCCGGCCCCAGGCGCGACAAGCGCAAGAGCGAGCGCGCCGGAGGCGGGGATGACGACGACGGCGACGCAGACTTCGAGGTTGTGGCTGGCGAGGAGACGGAGGCGCGAGAGCGCTGCGCGCCTCTCCGGGAGGCGAAGGCGGAGGCGCCGAAGAAAAAGAAGAAGGTTTCCGAGTCGAGCGCGAAGCAGCGGCGAGGCGGCGACGAGCCTCTGGTTCCGAAGAAGGCCAAGTTTGCTTCCGGGTCGTCGGAAGAGAAACGAGGCGGCCGGTCGTATGAAGAGACCGCGACGGCGGCGCGGCGGAAGGGGAGCGGCGCGGCGCGCGCGAAGCCGTCGCGCGGGTTCAGTAAGCCGTCCAGGGGGTAGGCGCGCGGAGCGACGCGCCACCGGGGCGTGGGGACGAGCGACGGGGGCGCGTGGGTGTTGGCGAATGACAGAAAAGGCGCTTAAATACACATGTACTCTCGGCCCCCGTGCGTTTCGAACAGGTTTCGGTCGCCACGAGCCGCGTTTCGTCGGATGCGTCGACGACGCGCAGCTCACGTCTAACCGAAGTGGCGTTTTCGGCTCGTGCGCCGAAGTCGCTTAGGGCAAGGCCCAAGACGGGCACTGGGGGGGAGCGTTGCTCCTTTGCATGGACGAGGCCCTGCGGAAGAAGTTGTCCCACTTGCTGTAGCTCGAGGGGAATCTCCAACCGGTGAGGTCCTGGTTGAAGGCAAAGGCGTAGTTGAAGAGGAACTCCCAGTTGACGGCGGACGCGGGGTTCCAGCCCGAGATGTCGGCGTTGAACTTGGAGCAGCCGCTGAACAGGCCGTTGGCCATCTTCACCTTGCTCACGTCCCAGCGAGACAGGTCCTGGTTGAACTCCTGGCAGCCACCGAGCATGTTGTTCATGTCGACGACGTTAGACACGTCCCAAGCGGAGATGTCCTGGTTGAAGGTCCTGGGGACGACGCCGCTGCAGCGGAGCATGTGGCCCATGTCGGTGACCTTGCTGACGTCCCAGTTGTTCATGACGCACTCGTCCCCGGCCCAGTTCTTGCCGGCGCAGTCGTTGACGGCGCGAGTGATTTCGCCCTTGTTGTTGAAAGGCCTCTTGGGGACAGCCGAGGGGACAGCCGAGGGAGTCGGAGCGGAACCCTCCGCGCCCGCGTTGCAGCCAACCGTGCACGAGTCGGTGTTGGTGCCGTAGGTGGCGCTGCACTGGTAGTTGGCGGGCTTTTTGGGGCCGCGAGAGCCGCCGAAGTATCCCTGGTGGGCGGGGACGTCGTCGCACACGCTGCACGCGCTGTAGCTCTGGCCGCCGATGTTGTACGTGCACGTGCGGGTGCCGCAGTACCCGAGGCACGTATCCTTGGAGACGCCAGACTTGACAACCATGCACGCCTGGAGGCAGGACAGGTTCTGGTTCGAGCCCTGCCTGATGTCGTTGTTGCAGCACTGGTTTTCGGCAGCGCACTTGGCCTGGCACTGCTCGAGAGGGCTCATGTTGGCGGCGGCGGCCTCGGCGGCGGCCTTCTCGGCGGCGGCCTTCTCGGCGGCCGCCTTGGCGGCGGCCTCGGCGGCGGCCGCCTTCTCGGCGGCGGCCTTCTCGGCGGCCGCCTTGGCGGCGGCCTCGGCGGCGGCTTTCGCCTTGTCGTCCGCGACTTCCGCGTAGCAGTGCTCGACGAGATCGACGGTCTTGCCGCGGCACTTGCCGTTTGCGTCCGTCTCGACGTACGCGGAGGCGTCAGCCTCGATGTCGTACCCGCAGACGGATTCCATCTCGCACGCGGTGAGACCGCAGTTGCCGTTGGCGGCTCCGGTCTCGAACTTGTGGTACACCTCGTAATCCTTGGTGAACTTGGCGCCGGTGGTGGCCTTGACCTCGGCGAGTTGCACGTGCGCCGCCTGCACGGCAGCCAGCTTGGCGTTCTTGTCCTCGACCTTCGCGTTGAAACCCTCGGCGGCGGCGAAGTACGTGTCGTATTTGGCCTGGAAAGTCTCGAACTTGGTCTTCATGTCGTCGAACGCGGCGGCTTCCTTGACAGTCAGCTCCTGGCACTTGCTGCTGAAGCACTGGATCTGCCTGCTGGAGGTCTGGCTGTCCTCGCTGAGCTTCGCGAGATCGTTGTTCATCTTCTCGCAGATAGCCTTGTTCTTCTGGCTCGATCCGAGCTTAGGCAAGCTGCCCTCGGCGTTGAAGTCCTCCTCGCTGCACACGGCGGCGGCGGCTTTGGCCACCTGGTCGACGTTCTTGTGCAGAGCGATGAACGATTGACCGTTGTAGTCGCGGATCGTCTCGCCCGACTTGCACACCTGGGACGCGTTGTTGAACGCGGTCGCCCAGTTGTTGTATGCCACCTTGTACGCTTTCAGGGCGTTGAGGGTCGACGACTGCTCGTCGCCGTCGCAGGGCGACGCGCGCACGTCCACCGTCAGGTAGTCGTCCGCCTTCGTCTGCGCGGTGTCGGAGCTGCTGGTGCACGAGTCTCTGGAACCCTGCAGGGTGTCGCAGATGTCCTTCACGGTGGGGGTGCACACGCCGAACGAGTCGGTGTCGGCACACTTCGGGGGCATGGACATCGGGCAGTCGCGGTTGCAAAGCGCCCCGTTGGTGTTGCACCACGCGGTATCGCCAAACTTGTGCGCCGGCACCGCCGAGCACGTCACGCCCTCGAACTTGTTGTAGGACTCGGTGAACGCGACGGATTTCTCGCTGGCGCGGTCGACGGTGAAGTCGAGGTTGGTCTCCTTGTGGACGTAGCCTTCAGCGGGACCGGCGCCTTCGTAGCAGGCGGTGACGGCCGACGGCGTGGCCATGTGCCCGACGGCGGAGCCCGCGACGAGCACCGACGCGAGGAGCGTTCCGGTCTTCATGGCGACTGGAAGAGTAGTTTAGTCTACGACCGACGCGTACGTCCGATCTGAGTCTGCGAGGGACGCGGGGCAAGGAAGAAGCGAGGATCGCGGTATCGATGGGTCAGCAAACGCGCGTGGACATGTGAAACATCGCGACTTCATCGAGAGAAGAAGGAGGACTTCGAAGGCCCGAAGGCCGAGCCGCGCGCGCGGCCCGTCGCGGGGTGTAGAGTGTTACACGTCCGAGGATCGAGACATCCGAGGTTGTCGCGCGGAGCATCGGGGGCGCGCGTCGCGCTCGGGTCGCACCTGTAGTGGTTGGTCCTGACGAACCGGAAGCAGACGCGAGCGGGGCTTCGCGAGCTTCGAAATCGGTCGGCACGTGGGTCGTGCGCGACGGAGAGTGGCGCGGCGTGCGGGTTCGTCGGAGTACGTGAAACGCGATGAGAGGGTACGGCGAGAAGTAGAGCGTATGTAGAACAGGCGTTGTAACAAATTCACTAACGGAGAACCAGTCTTCAAAAACGTATATCGTTGCCGGATTCCTTCTGAGCGGAATGTAGAACATTTGTAGAACGCGATCCCGCGCTCGTGATTGGCCGAGACGTGCGTTACTACTTCGTATTCGCGAGAATTCACGTAACACCATCCAATACGCTGTACTTATTCGTCCGAGAATGCACGCAGTGCTCACAACGCGGCGCCCCCACACGCCACGCAGGAACGAAAGCACGCCCCCGGCGTCGTAGACGTTCCACACAGTCTTCGCACAGACCCTCGAGTCTCGTCGAAGCGCCGCACCGCACGACACCGTCGCGCGTCCACGCCCCGCACCCCGGTCGACTCGATCGCGATGCAAGTGCACCTCGCCGTCGACGAGGAGCAGCCTCTCCTCGGCCGCAAGGCCGAGGGACGCACCTTCACTACCGGCCGCGTGGCCGGTGCCATCGCCACCGTGTGCGGCGTGGTCGGCCTCGCCGCGCTCAAGCGCACCAGCTCCGGCGCGCCTCTCCTCGGCGCGGCGAAGTCCGCGGACCCGTTCAACGATGTCCTCCAGCGCCAGTCCAGCCAGTTCGAAGAACTCGCCGCGTCGCGCCAGGAGGGCATCAAGATGATGGCCGAGCTCCAGGTGTTCGCGTTCGTGCACCCCGAGGGCATGAGCAGCCTGGGTGCTTCCGAGTACCAGTCATGCGTCGCGCCCAACTCGGCGCCCAAGAACGGCTACGAGAAGACCGACGTCGAGGCGATCCGCGAAGACCTCGTTTTCGCGACTGACCTCTTCACCAAGGAGCGCAACATGGCGGTTCCGGTGACGGACTTCGCCAACAGCAAGGCCGCCGTCGACGGCGTCCAGTGCAAAGCCCCTCCGGCGATTAAGTTCAGCGAGACCAAGACGTGCGTCGAGGATCGCGGGTTCTGCGACAACAACTGCTACATGCCCGTGCCCGAGAACTGCGCCGAGGGCAAGAAGAACTTCGGCAGCTGCTCGCCCACCGTCGGGTCGGTGTGCGAGTCCATCGCCGACGTCTCCGACGGCTGCAACGCGATCAGCGAGGAGATCAACGCGGAACGCGCTAGGTACACCGCGATGGACCCCGGGTCTTCGCCTTGCGCGGACGCGCCCGGCACTCCGATGACGGTCGCCTCCCAGAAGCAAGCTGACTACCAGACGGCTCTCAACATGTGGGCCGGCGCGGTGAACGACGCCACCGAGGTGTGCACCGTCGGTCACGGCCTTTTGGTGCACAACGCCGGCATGTACGACAGGCACTATTCCGTCATGAAGGAGATCACCGCCGACTTGGAGGAGCTCTGCGCGCAATCCGACGGTGCCAACAAGTTCGACTTCGACGGCGCGGTCGCCGATGCTAAGAAGAACTCCATCCCCACCGTTCGCCGCCGCAAACTCGTGTGGTGGCAGCAACTCTGCGAGCCCACCCTCGCGTCGCTCGAGGAGATCACGGACTCCCTCGAGATAGCGTCTCCCCAGCTTCAGTGCTTCGCGGAGACGTGCACGGCCAAGAAGGCGACCGAAGCCAACGCGTTCAAGGCGCTGGAGGTTGCTCACAACGAGTACGTCGCGGCGTACAACGCGTACACGGATCAGGCTGACGCCTTCAACGGGTACGTCGACCAGAAGGAGGCGCAGAAGGAGAGCGTCATCGCCAAGCTTGAGAGCTTCCAGGCCGGCAAGCAGGCCAACTCCAAGATTTACGCCAGAGACAAGGCGTCGTTCGACCGCTTCGACAGCGGCGCCGATGCCGGCCACTGCGGCCTCACCTCGTGCCAGGTCAAGACCGTGTGCCACGCGCACATCAAGGACTACTTCGCGTCCTTCATCAACCCCGACACGTGCCAAGCCGTGCCCATGGCCGTCGACCAGGTGTGCAAGGGAACGACCCGCGTCGAAGACGCGGACGCCGCGAAAGCCGCCGCCGAGAAGGCCGCCGCCGAGAAGGCCGCCGCCGAGCAGGCCGCCGCCGAGGCCGAGGCTGCCGCGAATGCCAGTCCCCTCGAGAAGTGCAAGGCCGCATGCGGCGCCAAGAACATGATGTGCAACCAAGACATCTCGGTCAGCTCCCACCGCGAGCTCTCCTGCCTCCAGGCCTGCCACGCCGTCACGGTCGCCGGCATCAACGAGGAGACCTGCATGGGCAAGTGCAACACGCGCGGGCCTTCATTCAGGATCGGCGATTTCACGTATCCCGCCGGCAGGAGCTGCGCTGACAGATACGATGCCGGCATTGCCCCGCGCAGGCAGGACAATTGCGAGGCCGGTTGCGCCGCTGGAGCCCAGATCGCGGCCGCCAGCCCGGCGCCCGCCGCCCCGCAGATCACGCGCACGCGCGTCGGCGAGTTCGTCGGGGACAACGTCCAGGCGCTCAAGAACGCCATCAACAGCTGCCGCGGCCGGTTCGATACGGATCCCAACTGCAAAATCAACACCTGGGACGTTAGCAAGATGACCTCTTTGAGGTGGCTCTTCATGGGCAACACCTGGTTCAACGAGGACATTGGCGACTGGGACGTGTCCAACGTGCGCAACTTTGCGCAGACATTCCACAGCGTGACCTTTTCCCGCTGCGAGATCTCCAAGTGGAACGTCCACGCCGAGGGTACCCTGACGCACATGTTCTGGGGCGCGAGAAACTTCAACTGCGACCTCAACGGCTGGGATGTCAGCAAGGTTAACGACTTCATTCAGATCTTCTGGAACTGCCCCATCACCAAGGAGAACACGGCCACCTGGTACGACCAGACCCCGGTGTTCGCCCAAACCTGCAAGACCTACGCCCCCGGGGGCTGCCCCGGAAACTTGAACGGTCGCTACGGTCGTTGAGTTTTGACTCGGATCTCGGCCAGCTCTACGAGAACGCATCCTACGAAACGCGGCTCGGCTCGTGGCGAACGAACACCGTTCGAAACCCGCGTGGCCGAAAGAAGTACTTCTTCGTACTTCTATATACATATGCAAGTGCCTTTTCTGTCATTCGCCGACGCCGACGCGCCCTCGTCGCTCCTCCTCCGGCGCCTCCCAAACCCCGCTCGACGGCGTCGAAGCGCGACCCGCTCGTCACTCGTCCCGCTCGAACGCCCGCGGCGGCGCGATCGGCGCGTCCGGCGTCCCGCTCCAGCGTCCTCCGTGCGCACGCCCTTCCCCCCGTAACAGCGCCTCGAAAACCCCCCGGGACGCGCGCTGTTCCGCCTCCCGCTTGGTGTGCGCGCGCGCCGACGCAGACGCGCCGTCCAGCTCGGCCGCCGCCTCGAACTCGCGGTCCGGCGCCTGCGGCCCGAGGCCCTTCGAGCGCAAGCTCCCGGGCACGCCTTTCGCGACGAGCTCGACGAGCGCCCCCTTGTGGTTCGCCACGTCGCTGGCCATCGGCCCGGCCGCAGCCTCCGCGAGCAGGAACGCGCCCACCTCCGAGATCGCCGCGGACGCGGCTTCTCCGCCGTACTCGCGGCTCACCAAGTGCGCCGCCGCCTCGACCATCGTCCCCGCGCTGTGCGCGCGCCCGCGCCTCGCGGCGTCCGCGGGCGTCGCCGCGACCATGTCCTCGCGCAGCAGCGCGGGGAGCAGCTTCGCAAAGAGCTGGTTGGAGCGCGCGCGCGCGACGAGCGTGGACATCTCGCCGGTCGACAGGGCCAAGCCGTGTCGATCGTACACCGCGCTCGCCACCGCGGCATTCAGGAGCTTGTCCCCGAAAAACGCCAGGCGCTCCGCGGTCTCGCCGTCGCGCTCGACGGCCACGGCGTCGTCCGCGCCGGCGCCGAAGTCGGCGTCGCGGGGGAGGATGCGCGCCAGGGGGACGTCGCGAAGAGCGCGGTGCCACATTCTCAAACCGGGCGGGAACGCCTGCTCGTGGGTCTCGCCAGGCGCGTCGGCGGGGCCCATGGCGCTCGGGGGAGCGCCCCGGCGACGAGCGCGCGGTTCGGCGTCGGCGGCTCTGAGTGCCGCGCTCTTGGGAACCCGGCGGGTCGCGCGCCACGGGACGATCCTCTCGCGGCGAGCGGGAGTGTGCCGCGCGGCCGCCGAGCTCATGTACGCCGCGCCGACGCACATTGACCGGGTGAGGCAGGGGCTAGCTAGCTAGACGTCTCTGCCCGCGAGCACAGGGCGAGGGCTCGGCACGTCGGCACTCCCGAGAGCCGAGATCCGAGTCCGCCAGACGACGACGATGGCTTTTTCGCGCCGAACGATGGGAAACTCACACCTGCTCTCGCGCCTCTTCTCTGCGCGGCGACGATGTCGATCGTCGCACGCGGGTTCCCCGAGCAAGCCACTCTCGACGTGTCCGCCTCCAAGTGGCGAGTGTCCGTGACGGTCGGGGACGATGAGGACTGGAGGTTCAAGGTGAGCTCACGCCCTCCTTCCCGGTCTCCCTCGAGATTTCCGCGCGCGCGCGTCCGGTCCTGCTCACGCTTGTCCCTCAACGTTCTCCACCCTCAGGTGCCCTGCGGCGACGGCACGCTCACCGTTGAGGCGCTGGCGACGGAGATCACGCGACGCTACGCCACCCTGAAACGCGACACTGACGACCGCCCGAGCACCGCGGTGACGCTGCTGGACGCGCGCGGCGCGCGGTTGTTCTTCGAAGATCGCGTCTGCGACGTGCTCGAAAACCGCGCGCGCGTCTCGGCGCGAGCCTTCGCGTCGGCGGAGGGTCTCCGTGAGGCTCGCGGCCACCTCGCGCCGTTCGGCGCGTCGCGCTCTGGGTCGAACAAGCGCAAGCGGGTCTCGGCGCGCGACGCGTACGCGCGCGACGACGCTTCGTTCGAGTACGTCACGCCCACTTCCTTTGATCTTTTGGCCAACGTCGCGCCGTTTTCGTCGGAGCGCGCGTTCGCGTGTCCGGTGTGCGTCGATCCCGCGCGCGCGTTCGCGCAGCCGCAGCAGCTTCAGTTCCACATCCGGTCGCACAACACCGCGCGGATGACCGCCGCGCAGCGCGCGAAGGTACACGCCGCGATCGAGCGCATGGACGACCGCCGCTCCCGCGCCGCCGGCGCCGCCGCGGGCGGGTTAGGCTCGTCCTCCCTCGGCGCGGCGCCGAAAAAAGAGCGTCGTTTCTTCTGTCCCAACCCCGAGTGCGAGCACAACCCGGAGGTGGAGGCGGGCGCGCATCCGTTCGCGAGCTTCAAGCTGTGTCGACAGCACTACCTGCGGAGGCACTCCGCGGAGAGGCCGCACGCGTGCCCGAATTGCGGGAGGGCGTACGCGGTGAAGGCGGACATGCAGACGCACGCCAAACGGTGCGCCGAACGGCGCGCGGCGGGGAGCGGAGAGCGGGTTTGACAAATTCGGCCGTTGCGAGTTCGAAACGGTTTCTTCGCCCTCGACGAAAGAATGTTGCGACTCGCGCTCGTCTGTCGTCATCGAGCGCGTCGTCCCCCCGAGGCTGGGATCATCAATCACACGCGCGCTCGCAGGTGGCCGCGCGGAGGTCGACGCGACATCAATTCTTGACGCCCACGACTCGATACGGCGACGGAGGCGGCATGGACATCCACCCCGCGACGGGTCTCGGAACGCCCGACGGGATCGGGCCCGGTGGAACGCCGGGGAGCGCACCCTTGCCCGGAACGCCCGCCGCGGGGGAAGGGGTGGAGACTCCACCCCTTCACAGGACTCCGGCGCACAATCCTGGACTCAACCCCGACTTACGCGCGTCCCTCCCGTCCGGATCTCTGATGACGTGGTCCGCGGAGCAGGTCTCCAGGTGTCTGCGCGTGCTCGGTCGAGACTTCACGCGCGATGAAGGTGACGCGACAGACGTCTCGATCTTCGACACCTCCGCTATGACGTGCCAGCTGGACGGAATTCAGCTCGCGGCAGTCACGGGCGACGCGTTACGCGCGATGGGTTTCGTCCGATACGAGCATCGCGCGGCCATTATGGACTGGATCCGCCATCGTCTCGAGGTACGACCGTAGTCCTGTTCCCCGCGGTACAAAATCGCGTGTCGGCGTCAACCACGACACGCACAGCTGGCACGAAACGAAAGTTTCCGCGAAACGCGCGCGCGCGACACTCGTCGCACTTCTCCTCGCGCGTCGCGGCAGACGCTCCACGCGTCGGTCAGCCGCGTAAAGGTCACCGCCATGTCGCCGCCGCGCGTTCGGCATCGGAAACTCGCCGCGGTCGAGCACCTCGTGTCCGCGCTCACGCGCCTTTCGGTCGTCTCACAACCCTCGCCCTCGGTCGCGTCCTCCTTTCGACAGGACGAAGCGCTCAGCCCCGCGGCCTCGGCCTCGGACGCAACCTCCCCCGACGAGCCCGCGGCTGGTCCCGCCGACGCGCTCGCCGATGCGCTCGCGGAGGCGAACGAGCGCGCGTCGCGATACGCGCGCGACGCGACTGCGTCGCTTCAGGAGGCGCGTCGGGCTTCGGACGACAAGCGCCGCGCCGAGGCGGTGCTCGCGTCGGCTCGCTCTTCGTTCCCGAGACTGCGCGCCGCGCACGGCGCGCTCCGCGGCGACACGCGCCTGGCGCTCGAAAGCATGCACGCGGCGTTCGCGAGCGCGGTGGCGGCGGTGGAGTCGCAGGCGCAGCGCGCGGTCGCGGCGCTCGAGGCGGAGAAGAAGTTCCAGACGGACCGCGCCGCCGCGCTGGCGGCGAAGTTTCACGCGCTGCGAAGGCAGGCGCAAGAGTCGCGCGGCGCGATTCGCGTGTGCGCGCGCACGCGCCCTCTCTACGAGCACGCGAGCGCCGCCGGCGATCGTCCCACCGTGCGTCCCGCGCGGAGCCTCGACCCCGGGGCGGAGGGCGAGGAGCTGGTGTGCGCGCCGCAGCCGGCGCCGGGTCCCGAGGGCGTCAGGTCCCGGGCGCCGCCGCGCGAGACGGAGCGTCGGCCGGCTTCGCGTCGCGCCGAGGAGAAGCGCTTCGCGTTCGACCGCGTGTTCGGCCCTGACGCCACGCAGAGCGACGTGTACGCGGAGGTGTCGCCGCTCGTCGCGGGCGCGCTGGACGGGTTCAGCGCGTGCGTGCTCGCGTACGGCCAGACGGGCAGCGGCAAGACGCACACGATGGGCGGCGCCGCGGACGGCGCCGGCGACGAAAGCTCGTCGGCGCGCGGCGTGAACGCGCGCGCACTCGCCGAGTTGTTCGAGGCGGCGGAGTTCAGGAAGAAGAGCGCTGACGCGCACGGGCTCGAGGACGCCACCGCGTTCACGATCGGGATCGAGATGCGAGAGATTTACAACGAGCGCGTCCGCGACCTGCTCGTGCCCGCGGAGAAGGCGGACGCCTGGAAAGGAGGCGCCGGCGGCGAGCGAACGCTCGGCGGTTCCGCGCGCCCCCGCTCCGCGCCCGCGAAGTCGGCGCGGAACGCGGAGGAGGAGGACGAGTTCGCGGCGACCCGAGTGGTCGTGCGCGACGCCTCGCACGCGCTGGAGGTGATGGCTGAGGGCGCAGCCAGGCGCGCGTCCGCGACCACGAAGCTCAACGAGCGCTCGAGCCGGAGCCACTCCGTCGTGACGGTGTACGTCGAGGGCGTCGCCGTCGCCTCCGGCGCGCGCGTCGCGGGCCGCCTGCACCTGGTGGACCTCGCCGGCTCCGAGCGCGTGTCCAGATCGGAAGCCGCGGGCGACCGATTGAGGGAGGCGCAGCACATCAACAAGAGTCTGAGCGCGCTCGGGGACGTGGTCGCCGCGTTGCTGGAGAAGCGAGCGCACGTGCCCTTCCGGAACTCGAAACT
>MDSV01124817.1_pt1 | contig 18538 bp, 15 predicted proteins | sample 810851 | NCBI WGS metagenome assembly MDSV01 (sample SAMN05326640, study PRJNA326480) | marine metagenome | isolation source: seawater | place: Atlantic Ocean: North East | collected 2012 | reverse complement strand
TTTACTCAAATACATCCAACATGTATTCCAGTTTCTGGAGATTATCAGTCAAAATTAACTTTAATGTCTGAATCTTTAAGAAATGATGGACGTATTTGGGTTCCTAAAAATTTAATGGATGCTAAAGCAATACGTGAAGGAAAAAAGAAGCCAACAGATCTTGCCGAAAATGAAAGAGATTATTATTTGGAGAGAAGATACCCAGCCTTTGGCAATTTAGTTCCACGGGATGTTGCTTCAAGAGCTGCTAAAGAACGATGCGATGCAGGTTTTGGAGTTAATAAAACAGGAGAGGCAGTTTATTTAGATTTTGAAGCAGCTATAATTAGATATGGTTCTGAAAAAGTATTATTAAAAGGATTGGATAAAAATAATTTAGACTTAGTTAAGGATTTAGGAAGAGAAGTTATAAAATCTAAATATGGTAATTTATTTCAGATGTATGAAAAAATAGTAGATGAAAACCCGTACCATACACCAATGATGATTTATCCTGCAGTTCATTATACAATGGGTGGAGTTTGGGTAGATTATAATTTGATGACTACTATTCCAGGATGTTTTGCAATTGGAGAGGCTAATTTTTCAGATCATGGAGCTAATAGGCTTGGCGCCTCTGCTTTAATGCAAGGTTTAGCTGATGGGTATTTTATTTTACCATATACTATTGGGAATTATTTAGCTGATGATATTAGAACTGGACAAATTTCAACAGATTTGCCAGAATTTGAAATAGCAGAAGAATCAGTAAGAAAGAAAATAGAAAGTTTATTAGAAAATAATGGTTCAAAAACAGTAGATCATTTTCACAAAATTTTAGGAAAAATTATTTGGAATAAATGTGGAATGTCAAGAAATGAAAAAAATTTAAATGAAGCTATTATTGAAATACAAAAATTGAGAAAGGATTTTTATAATGATATTTTTGTCCCAGGGACTAATGATTCATTTAACGAGCCATTGGCTAAAGCATTAAGGGTTGCAGACTTTCTTGAACTGGGGGAGTTATTTGCTAAAGACGCTTTGGAAAGAAAAGAATCATGTGGAGGTCATTTTAGAGAAGAATACCAAACGCCCGAAGGTGAAGCTATGCGTGATGATAAAGATTTCACCTTTGTATCTGCCTGGGAGTATAAGGGATATCCAAGTAAAGCAAAACTCCATAAAGAGAAACTTTCATATAATAATGTTGAACTAAAAACAAGATCATATAAATAATAATGAAATTAATATTAAAAATATGGCGACAAGAAAATGCTAATTCTGTTGGGAAAATTGTTTCTTATGAAATTGATGAAATTTCACCTGATATGTCTTTTTTAGAAATGTTGGATGTACTTAATGAAGAATTAATGCTAAAAGGAATAGATCCCATTGCTTTCGATCATGATTGTCGAGAAGGCATATGTGGATCGTGTTCAATGTTTATAAATGGACAAGCTCATGGACCTGATAGATATATAACCACATGTCAATTACACATGAGAAAGTTCAAAGATGGAGACACTATCTATATTGAGCCTTTTAGAGCTAAAACTTTTCCAGTTATAAAAGATTTGGTTGTTGACAGAACAGCCTTTGATAGGATTCAACATGCTGGTGGATATATTTCAGTAAACACATCTGGAAATACACAAGATGCAAATACAATTCCAATTGAAAAAGCTAATGCTGATCAGGCATTTGATGCTGCAACTTGTATTGGATGCGGAGCATGTGTTGCTACTTGTAAAAACTCAAGCGCTATGTTATATGTATCTGCAAAAGTTTCTCAATTTGCATTATTACCACAAGGGAAAGTAGAAGCAACTGATAGAGTCATTAATATGGTGAAGCAAATGGATGAAGAGGGATTTGGTAACTGCACTAATACTGGAGCTTGTGAAATAGAATGCCCTAAAGCAATTTCATTGGATAATATTGCACGGATGAATAGGGAATTGGTAAAAGCAAAATTTAAAAAATAGGTTTTAATTTTCATTTTGTAGAATTAAGAAATGTTTATCCATTACGTTACCTGTAAAAATAAGATTCCCAATGGGAGCAGCAACAGTAGATCCTGACATAGTGTTTCCCTTTTCAATATAAATTTGTTTTATCAAATAATTTCCTTTTTCAATATAGTTGATTTTAATAATTTCTGAAGGAGCTATTTTTTTGTTCCCTTTAGCATAAAAATCAAAATGTAATAAACTGGGGTGTGCTCCTATCCAAAGGTTGTATTCTGAATCGAATTCAATATTATCTACACCAGTATTACAATAAATATTTTCAATAAAGGTCAAAGAATTATCTTTATTTTTTTTATAAACTTTAACTAAAAATCCTCTAACTGAGGCTACAAACACTAAATTTCTTTTAGGGTCAAAATTTATTCCATTAGCATATATAATTTTATTTGCAACCTCAATAAAATTCATTCCATCAAAATAAATTACATTAGAAATGGCTAAGCCTAAATAATCTTCCGCTAAACGCTTTATTCCTGTCTTATATTTATGGTCATTTGTAAAATAAAATCGATTTTCATCCAATAAAACAATATCATTTGGACTATATATAAGATCATGTTCTAATGTTTTTTTATGTATTAGTTTATTGCCAATTAATTCAAAAATTTCTATAAATTCTCCATTTAAAGTATGATTTATTGCTGCGACTATATTTATACTATCTTTTTTAAAAATTGAAATTCCGTGGGGAGCAAATGGCTTTTTAAAATTTGTAGTTAGATTGATGAGATCATAATTATTATTTTTCAAATCTAAAAAATATAATCCTCCAGTTTCTTGTTCAGTTTTTGGAAAGCTTTTTCTTAATGTTGATGAAATAATTGCAAAACTGTCTATCTTGTTAATAGTAATATCTTCTGCCCCTTTTAAATTTATTTTTTTTAAAATTTCTCCTTGAAACTTATTTTCAATAGTCCTAAAAAAACCGGTACTCCAAAAAATATTAAAAAAAAATAAAACGAGTAAAACTAAAATTGAAAATAAAAATTTATTTTTCATTACTATTTTTTTCGTTTTAATTTATAATTAATTTTTCTTCTAAAATCCAATTAGCTCTTACATCAAGTTCTTCATCAAAATGAAAGGTTTTTTCTGGTTCTATTTTTTTTAGAAAAGATCCAGTATCCCACTTTTTATTTTTATTTTCATCAATTATTGTTCTAATAAAATATTTTGCAGGTGATAAATTTGTAAAAACACATGGATCGCCAATTGAATACAATATTTTTTCTCTTACAATTTTTTCCTGTGAGTCAGTTAATTGAACAATTATAGGGTAGCTTCTTTCATTTTGAACTTTAAGTTTTATTGTACCATAATCTGATCTACTTCTAGTTGAGAACTCATAGCTAATTGTATCATTAGTTGATCCTAGAAAATCAGTTATAGCATTAGGAAGTAATGACAAAATATATTTATCATTTGGAAGAACTTCAAAATCAAAAATAATATCAAATTTATTTTTGTCAATTTTAGAATTAAATTCAAGAGAAACAGAATCATTATTTAATAGAGAAATAAAATCAGAATTAACATTTGTAATTGGGATATTGCTATATAGTTTAAATTTATCATTTAAATTTAATGTGCCACTTTCAGATGGAATTAGTATCAGAGAATCTTTTTCTTTTTCTTTATACTTTACAGTAAAAAAGTCTTTTTTAGAATTCTTTTTTACAACAAAGCGTAACGAATCATATTTTATATTTTCAAACCAATAGTTTAAAGTATCAGTTTCTTTATTTTTTGTAATGGTTGATTTAAAATTATTAGAAAAACTATCAAGAAGCTCAATTTTTACATCTTCATAATTTCCCTTGAATCCAAAACTTATTTTATTATTAGTTTCTATAAATGGTTTAAAACTTTTAAAAATTAATTCTTCTTTAAATAAATTGATACTAATGTCATTTGATGATGGGACATCAATATATTTATTTATAAATCCTATTTCTTCAGTTTCAGGATCGAATTTATAATTATTGTTAAAATCATTTAAGGCTATTAAAAGATATTTGCCTTTTTTTAAATTACTTATCTCAAAATTTGTACTGTCTAGAGTACTTCCAACATAAGTTGGGAGATTATTGTATACTATTGAATCTGTATAACTATCATTAACAGGGTAGAGTAAAGCGGTTATAAAATTATCAGACTCTCTTTTAAAAGCATTTTTTATATTTCCAGAAATCTTTAGTGAATCTATGTAATCTCCTGTAGAAAAAACATATTTAAAATATGGTAAAATATTGCCTTCATTATTATCAACTACACTTTGTCCAAAGTTAAATACATAGGTAGTATTTTGTGGTAGAGTTTTATTTATATCAATTTGAATATACTTTGAGGCACCAGATTGTGGAGAAATTGTATATAAACTTTTTTCAATAGGTGGAGATACAACTAATTGTTTCCTAAAATCTTTTAAACGAATATATTCATCAAAAAATAAACGAATTTTTTTTTCTTTGAAATTAATAGAATTTTTTTCTGGAATGGCAGTTATAAGTATTGGAGGATCTTCATCTTTAGGGCCGCCCTCAGGCATTCCTCTTTTAGCACATTGACTAAAAAAAAGTAAACTAATAATAAAAAAGAATTTAAATTTTTTCATATAAAATTTAGACTTAACCACAAATTAACAATTATTTTTTTCGAATACCATTAAAATAATATAAATAGAATTTATTAAAATATATCTATTATTTTTGTTGTTATGACATCTGAAGACAAATTTAAAAAAGTAATATCTCATGCTAAGGAATATGGCTTTGTTTTTAAGTCAAGTGAAATCTATGATGGATTAAGTGCAGTTTATGATTATGGACACAACGGAACTGAACTTAAAAATAATATAAAAGATTATTGGTGGAGATCTATGGTTCAATTAAATGACAACATTGTTGGAATTGATAGCTCAATTTTAATGCATCCAAAAATCTGGGAAGCTTCTGGTCATGTAGATGCATTTAATGATCCACTAATAGATAATAAAGATTCAAAAAAAAGATATAGGGCAGATGTTTTGATAGAAGAACACATTTCTAAACTTGAATCCAAAATTCAAAAAGAAATTTTAAAAGCAGAAAAAAGATATGGAGATAAATTTGAAAAAGATGAATTTATAAAAACTAATCCTAGGATTCTTAAAAATTATGAAAAAATAAATTCTATTCATTCCAAATTTTCATCCGCAATTGAAAAAGATGACTTACTTGCTTTAAAAAAAATAATAGAAGATTTACAAATAGTTTGCCCAGTTTCTGGTTCCAAAAATTGGACAGAAGTTAAACAATTTAACTTGATGTTTGGCACAAAGCTAGGTGCATCTTCTGATACAGCTATGGATTTGTATTTAAGACCTGAAACAGCTCAAGGGATTTTTGTAAATTTCTTAAATGTTCAAAAAACAGGTAGATTAAAAATACCATTTGGAATTGCTCAAATAGGAAAAGCATTTCGAAATGAGATAGTTGCAAGACAATTTATTTTTAGAATGAGAGAATTTGAACAAATGGAAATGCAATTTTTTATAAAACCAGGCACACAAAAAAAATGGTATGAAAAATGGAAAAATCAAAGAATGAAATGGCATTTATCTTTAGGTCAAGGGAAAGAAAATTATAGGTTCCATGATCATGATAAATTAGCCCATTATGCAGATGCAGCTTGTGATATTGAATTTAATTTTCCTTTCGGATTTAAAGAATTAGAAGGAATTCATTCTAGAACAGATTTTGATTTATCAAATCATGAAAAATTTTCTAATAAAAAATTAAGGTATTTTGATTCACAAAGTAACGAAAGTTATGTGCCATATGTTGTAGAGACTTCAATTGGGCTAGATAGAATGTTTCTTGCAATATTTTCTAACTCATTGCTTGAAGAAAAAATTGCAGACGGAACATCAAGATTTGTACTTAAACTTCCTGCTATTTTATCTCCAATTAAAGTTGCTGTTTTACCACTAATTAAAAAAGATGGATTGCCTGAAATTGCAAAAGAAATTTCAGAGAAACTTAAAAAAAAATATAAAGTAAGTTATGATGAAAAAGATGCTATTGGGCGTAGGTATAGAAGACAGGATGCTCTTGGAACTCCATATTGTATTACCGTAGATCATCAATCAAAAGAAGATAATACATTTACCTTAAGAGATAGAGATTCTATGATTCAAGAAAGATTAAGTATAGAAGAAATATTAAAAAAAATAGATTCTACTTTAAGTATTACATCCTGGCTCTAGATTATCATGAAAATATTTTCTTATAATGTTAATGGAATTAGAGCAGCTATTAGAAAAGGTTTTATAGATTGGCTTAAAGAATACAGCCCGGATATCATATGTCTTCAAGAAATTAAAGCTAATACAGATCAATTAGATTTAGACCTTTTTAATAATTTGGGTTATAACAATTATTGGTATTCTGCTCAAAAAAAAGGATATAGTGGTGTAGCTATACTGTCGAAGGATAAGCCTTTATCTGTTGAATATGGAACTGGGATTGATCATATGGATTTTGAGGGAAGAAACTTAAGGATAGATTTTAAAAATTTTTCAATAATGAGTTTGTATTTACCATCAGGCACTAATATAAATCGATTAGAATACAAATTTAAATACATGAAAGAATTTTATGATTATGTTTTAAATTTAAGAGAAACAATTCCTAATATGATAATTTGTGGAGACTATAATATTTGTCATGAATCCATAGACATTCATGATCCTGTTAGAAATGCAAAAGTATCGGGATTCTTGCCTGCAGAAAGGCTTTGGATTAGTAATTTTATGAGTTTAGGCTTTATAGATTCTTTTAGATATCTTAATCCTCAACCACACAGCTATAGTTGGTGGAGTTATAGAGCAAACTCTAGAGCTAATAATAAGGGCTGGAGAATTGATTATAATATGGTAAGTAAAACATTAAAACCTTTAATTAAATCTTCATATATTTTAGATCAAATTTATCATTCAGATCATTGCCCAATTGGAGTAGAATTAAATATATAATAATGAAATACACTTTTCTTCCAAATACTAATATAAAAGTTAGTAAAATATGTCTTGGGACAATGACCTTTGGTAATCAAAATAGCTTAGAGGAATCTGAAGAGCAAATGAATTATGCTTTAAACAGTGGAGTTAACTTTTTTGATACTGCGGAGCTTTATCCAGTACCAGCTTCTGCCCAAAGGTATGCTGATACAGAAAAGATTATTGGAGGATGGATGAAAAAGAACTCTAATAGAAATCAGATTGTTTTAGCAACTAAAATTGCAGGTCCTGGAGATTACACTAAACATATTAGAACAACTGGATTTAGTGAGAAAGCTATATTTGAAGCAGTTGAAGGTAGCTTAAAAAGACTTAAGACTGAATATATTGATTTATATCAATTACATTGGCCAGAAAGAATTACAAATACATTTGGACAAAGAGGTTACAAATATCATAGTCAAGATAAATGGCAAGATAATTTTGAAAGAGTTTTAGAAAGTTTAAATAAATTAATTAATTCAGGAAAAATTAGACAAATAGGAATTTCTAATGAAAACCCATGGGGATTTATGAAATTTTTGGAATTGTCAAAAAAAAATCTACCCAAAATGATAACTATTCAGAATCCATATTCTCTTTTAAATCGTCTTTTTGAAATTGGAAATGCTGAAGTATGTATTAGAGAAAATGTAGGGTTACTTGCGTATTCTCCACTCGGTTTTGGTGTTTTAAGTGGCAAATATCTTAATGGTAATATACCTAAAGATAGTAGACTTAAGCTTTTCCCAAATTTGAATAGGTTTGCTAGTAAACAATCAATGAATGCAACAAAAATGTACATGGAAATAGCTCTAAAATATGGGATATCTCTTACTCATATATCACTGGCTTTTGTTAATAGCAGACCTTTTGTTACAAGTAATATTATAGGAGCTTCTAAATTAAAACAATTAAAGGAAAATATTGAAAGCATTAATGTTAATTTAAGTCCAGAGATTATAAGAGAAATTGAAAATGTTCAAAGTTTAATTCCTAATCCCGCTCCTTGAACAAATTTTTAATTAGCTCTTCAATTCTAGAGTATTGCAATATTTTAATTTTTCTAGGAATTTTAGAAATTTTGGTTTTGTCAGATAATATCAAAAATTTAAAACCAAGTTTTTCTGCTTCATTTATTCTTTGATCAATTTTAGAAATGTTTCTAAGTTCACCAGAAAGCCCAATTTCTGCTGCAAAACAGATGCCATGAGGAATTGAGATATTTATATTACTGGACAGTATTGCAGCTATCACTGCCAAATCAATTGCAGGATCTTCAATTTTGATTCCACCTGTAATATTTAAAAAAACATCTTTTGTACCAAGATTAAATCCAGCTTTTTTTTCTAAAACTGCTAATATCATGTTTAGTCTTTTCGAATTAAATCCTGTAGTGCTTCTTTGAGGGGTTCCATAAACAGCAGAACTTACTAGCGCTTGAATTTCAATCATTATAGGCCTAACTCCTTCAATTGTTGCAGCTATTGCATTACCGCTAAGAGGAGATTTATTATTTGAAATAAGCAATTCGCTAGGGTTGCTAACTTGTCGTAATCCATCGCTCAACATTTCATATATTCCTATTTCAGCAGTAGAGCCATATCTATTCTTTTTAGATCTTAATATTCTATAAATGTGATTTCTGTCTCCTTCAAAATTCAGAACTACATCAACCATATGTTCCAAAATTTTAGGGCCAGCTATGCCACCATCTTTAGTAATATGTCCAACCATTATAATAGGAAGATTTGTTTTTTTTGCATATTTTAAAAAATGAGATGCAGATTCTTTAATTTGAGATACGCTTCCTGGACTACTTTCAATTCTATCGGTTTGCAAAGTTTGTATAGAATCAATAATTATTAGTTCGGGTTCAATTGAATTAATATGTAGTATAATACTTTCAACATTTGTTTCATTTAATATAAAACAAGATTTAGATTTAGAATTTATTCTATTAGCCCTACGTTTAATTTGTTGTTTGCTTTCTTCTCCGGAAACATAAAGAACAGTTATATTTAAAAATAAAGAAATTTGAAGAAGTAAAGTAGATTTTCCAATGCCTGGTTCCCCACCAATTAAAATTAAGGATCCTGGAACAATACCTCCGCCTAATACTCTATTTAGTTCTTCATCTTTTGAATTTAATCTGGGATTATCAGAATTGTCAATATCTTGTATTTTGGTAGGCTTAGAAGAAGCTTGTTTTTTTGAAAGTCCAATTGCTGCTTTTTTGGGATTTTGAATTACTTCTTCAATTAGGGTATTCCATTCTTTGCATGAACTGCATTGTCCCATCCATTTTGGATAGTGATTTCCACAATTTTGACAATAAAAGACTGTTTTTAATTTAGCCATCAATTATAATTTATGCTAGGAATTATTTTTTGTTTAAGATAGGTAAAAAAATAAAAGATAAAGAACCCAAGGTTATTATCATAATAGTTTGAGAAGTCCAGACTATCCATCCAAAGGCAAGAGACGTCTCATATGATATTTCATATTGATTTAAAATAGCAGCAATTGCTAATGGGTATGCTCCTATTCCTCCATTTGTTAGTGACATTGCGATAGCACCTGCAATAAAAGCAATAAAAACAGGTTCAACTCCTAAATTATAGGTTTCAGGAATACTGAATTTAACTACATAGAACATGAAAAAGTAACAACACCAAATAAATATTGTGTGTGTATAGAAAAAAATTTTATGTTCAATTTTTGAAATTGAAAAAATTCCTTTTTTAAGTCCATCAAAAAAAATTAAAAACTTATTTATTAACCCTTTTTTATTAATTAGTTTAAAAACGAAATAAGAAACTATACTAAACATTAGTAAATAAAATAAAAACGGAATTTCTATTGAAAAATTTGGAATTATTAATTTGGAGGAAATTATTATTCCAAAAAATATATATATAGATAAAATTAAAATATCAATAATTCTTTCAGTAACTATTGTCCCAAGACCTTTTTCAAAGGGAATTTTTTCATAATAATAAATTAAACTAGCTCTTACAAACTCACCAGATCTAGGAATCGCTAGATTTGAAAAAAAACAAGCGAAAACAGACATTATTGAATTTAATATATTTAGTTTATAGCCCAATGGATTTAATAAATATTTCCATCTAAAAGCTCTTGAAATATGGCTCAGAATTCCAACAAAAATTGATAGAAAAATAAAGTTATAATTAGCTTTTGAAATAGAGCTTAATACATTAGCCCTGTTTTCTGGAGATATACTATCATATGAATAGTAAACAAGAAATAAACCTATAAATAATGGAGCAAATTTTTTTAATGATTTTTTTTTCATTATTAATTGAGGAAATTATTTTTATTTGGAAAAATCAATGTAGGATTAAAATTTTTAGCATCAGAAATACTCATTCTACCATAACTAATAATTATTATTTGATCTCCTATTTGAACTTTTCTAGCAGCAGGGCCGTTTAAGCTTACTTCTCCACTATTTTTTTCCCCCTTAATAATGTAAGTATCCAACCTTTCACCATTATTTATATTAAGAACTTGAACTTTTTCACCAACAACCATTTTAGCTGCATTAATAAGAGTTTCGTCAATGGTGATACTTCCAATATAATTGAGATTAGAATGAGTAACTTTTACTTTATGGATTTTTGATTTTAAAATTTCAATTTGCATTGCGCAAATATAAATTAATTCAATAAAATGTTATCAATTAATCTTACTTCATTCACATTAACACAAATAAATGCCCTATAAGATTTTTTTAAATTAATTTCTTGTTGAATTTGTAAAGTTTTAGAGTCGGCAATTTCAAGATATTCTACTTTAAATTTTTTATTTTTTTCAATAGATTGAATAATAGATTTTTTAATTGATTCTAATTTCAAACTATTAAAGTTTTTCTTCAAAAAAGATAGACTCTCAAAAATTATTGAAGACTCATTTCTTTCAGAAATCGATAATAAATTATTTCTTGAACTTAGAGCTAGTCCATTTTTTTCTCTAACCGTAGAGCAAATAATTATATTAACAGTTATCTTTTCTATTTTAATAAGTTGTTTTATAATTAGAACTTGTTGATAGTCTTTTTCTCCAAAATAAATATCGTTTGGTTTAAAAAGACTTAAAAGTTTTGAAACAATTGTGGCTACCCCATTGAAGTGATTTTCCCTATATTTTCCCTCAAGTTCAATATCAAGATTTTTAAAATCATAGATTTTTAATTTAGGTGTTCCGTCATAAATTTCTTTTTCATTTGGGACAAAAACATTTATTTTTTTTGAGATAGATTTAATTAAATTAACATCTTTTTTTAAATTTTTTGGATATTTCTTGAAATCGTTAATATTATTAAATTGAATCGGGTTTATAAAAATACTTACCCATACAACATCATTTTTATCTTTTGCCTGCTTTATAAGGGTTAAGTGCCCTTTGTGTAAAGAACCCATTGTTGGCACTAATCCTATGGATTTCCCTGATAAAATAGATTGATCGATTAGCTTTGTAACGTTTTTTTTTCTATGAACTATTAGCATTTAATATAAATTTAACACTGTATATAGATCTTATCTTATACTAAATCTAACATAATTTTTGTAATTTTGCGTTCTTTAATATCCAAGAATAAAAGAAAGGATTTTATGAATGGAAAAAAAGTACTTTTTATATCTTCTGAAGTTATTCCATATCTTCCAAATAATGATATTTCATCATTATCATATAATTTACCCAAAATGGTTAATGAAAATGGGGGACAAACAAGAATTTTTATTCCTAAATATGGTATAATTAACGAGAGAAGGCATCAGTTACATGAGGTTATAAGGCTTTCAGGAATGAATTTAATTATTGATGATATTGACATGCCACTAATTATAAAGGTTGCATCAATCCCAAAAGAAAGAATGCAGGTTTATTTTATTGATAATGATGAGTATTTTAAAAATAGAGGATTACAGTTTGATGAAAAAAATAAAAAATTATACAAGGACAATGATGAAAGAGCTATCTTTTTTGCTAAGGGTGTTGTAGAAACTATAAAGAAACTAAATTGGTCTCCTGATATAATTCATGTTCATGGATGGATATCATCTTTGTTGCCATTATATTTAAAAGAATATTATAGAGATGAGCCATTATTTAGTAAGTCCAAGGTGGTTGTATCAATTTATGGAGATGAAATTAAGGGGAAATTAGATTCAAAAATCGTTAAGAAAATTAAATTTGATGAGATTGAAAGTGACACTCTCGATATTTTAAAAGAAGCTACCTATTTAAATTTATTTAAAAATGCTATTTTAAATTCAGATGGAGTTATTTTCTCAGGGGATAATATAGATCAAACCATTTTTGAATTGGCAAATTCCACAAATAAACCAATTTTAAAATATGGTTTTATTGAAGGCTTTAAAGAAGAATATTTGAATTTTTATAAAACAAAAATTCTTAACTAGTTTCTAATGAATTATACTAAATATTTTTTTTTAATTATAATAGTTGTAACAGCTTGCAATAAAGATTACAATACTATTGGAATAAATTTAATTAATAACAAGGCTTTTAATACTAGCGTAGAAGAGGTCCCAGTTTTTGTCAAAATGAAAAAAATCCCACCTTATGTTGTAAATCAAATACAAACTTTTCAATTAGGGACATATAACGATAATATTTTTGGAAAAAGTGAAGTTACATTTATGTCTCAATTAACAATGGAAACAGTATCTCCCGTCTTTGGAATTTTTAAACAAGATGATGAAGTAAATGGTATGGAGGATAATGTTGCATGTATACCTGAGAAAGAAACATTGAAGGATGTTTTTTTGGACATACCTTTTTTTACAAATGTTGATGATGATGATAACGATGGAGTAATAAACTTATACGATGTTGATAGTACTGATCCTGAAAGTGATAGTGACGGAGATGGTTTATCAGATATAGCTGAGCGTCAAACAGGGCAAAATCCATTAAATCCAGATACTGATGGAGATGGAATTTTAGATGGTGAAGATACAGAATCAAAAAATCCTGATGGTAACGCTACAGTTTATGAACTGGATTCTTTAATGGGAAATTCTGAAGCAAAATTCAAACTTAAGGTAAATGAACTTAATTATTACTTGAGGGCCTATGATCCAGAATCTAATTTTGAAAAATATCAAAAATATTATTCAAATAATGAGATTGCTTCAAATTTTTCTGGAACTGTTTTGTTTGATGATGAGATAGAGATTAATTCTAAAGAATTAGTTTTTTGGAATGAAGATGATCCAGAAACAGATGATGTAGATGAGTCCGAAACAATAAAAGATAGGCTAACTCCTAGAGTTAGAGTTTCTTTAGATAAAGATTTCTTTCAAAAAAAAATTATTGATAATGAAGGATCACAGGACTTAGCTAACAATGAAAACTTAAAGCTATTTCTAAAAGGTTTAGTAATTAAAGCATATGATTTTTCGGACCCCTTACTTATGATTTTAAATTTTAATGAAGCTGAGATAAGACTAGTGTATGGATATCAAAAGTATGATAAAAAGGATACCCCTGATGACACTTCAGATGATGTAATCGAAGAATCTGAGGAGACGTTCAAATTAAATATGCAAGGGTATAAAATAAATTCATTTAAAAATGATCTATATCCAGGCTCTATAAATTCAGAAGTTAATGATACAATTAATAATCCCAAATCTGTATACCTAAAGGGAGGTGAAGGAGTAATGGCAGAAATAGAATTATTTAAGAATGATGATGGAATAGATATTTTAGAGGAAATAAGAGCAAAACAATGGTTGGTTAATGAAGCTAATTTATCGATGTATATCGATAAAGATATGTTATCATCTAATGGAGGGATTATTGAACCTTCAAGGCTGTATTTATATGACATAAAAAATAAAGCACCAGTTATTGATTATTTTATTGATAATAGTAGTGGTCCCAAAGAATCCCAAAATAAAGTAGTTCATGGGGGATTAATTCAATTGGATGAAGATGATAAAGGTTTAATGTATAAAATAAAAATAAGTGAACACATTAAAAATGTAATAAGAAAAGATTCTACAAATGTTAGGCTCGGACTTGTTGTAAGTTCTGATATCAGTAGCTCTATGAATATTGAAGTTGATCAGTCTGACCTTATGACTTTTATACCTTCTTCAACAGCTATTAACCCATTAGGAACTGTTTTAATTGGGCCAAGCCCAAGCGCAGAAAATTATAGTAAAAGAATGAGATTAAATTTGTATTATACTGAAGTAAATAATAATTAAATTTTAGCTCTGTCACTTTCCCATACATTTTGAGAAAGCCCTCTTATCCAATAATTCATACTTTTTTCTAATATTTTTCTTTTAGATTTTGAAAAAATCCCAATAATTACTAACTCTATAAATTGAAAAAATATTAATAATAAATGATTTAAGTATTTAATTGATTTTTTTGAATGTTTTTCAAGGTAGATATGTGACGAAATAATAACCTCAGATTTCGTAATAATTTTTATTTCATTATTTTTTCTAGAAGCTTTCCCATGAAAATGTGTACAACTCCAATTATTAAGTAAAGAGACCTTTAACTTAAATTTTTCAGCTCTTTTGCATAAATCCATATCTTCATAATACATCCAGTAATTTTCATCCCATCCATTTAATAGATCAAAATCTTTTTTTCTTAATAATAAAAAAGATCCTGAAATCCAATCAGGGTTAGCGATCTTTTTAAGATTCATAGATTTATAAGACCCTCTATTAATTCTAATCAAAGACCTGAATAAGCCAGATAATGTCCAGAAATTTAAAAAAATTCCAAACGAATTTGTGTGATTTTGTTTTTGATTGAATTGTTTTATACCAATTATTCTATGATCTGTATTAATATTACAATATTTAATTAAGGAAGAGATTGAATTAGATTCTAAAATTGTGTCTGGATTCAAAAACAAAGACCATTTAGATTTTATCAAAGAAGCACCAATATTACACGCTTTTGCAAATCCATAATTTTTAGAATTTTCAACCCAGTGAACCCATTTATACTTTTTCTTAAATATTGAAATTTCATTGTCATTGGAATTATTATCTACAACAATTACTTCTAAATTAATTTTGTTCTGATTTAAAATACTTTCAAGACATAAGGTTAAATTATCCCACGTTTTATAATTAACTATGACTATGGATAGGCTTTCCATTATAATTTTTTTCTCAACCTTGCTACAGGGAATCCCGTCATTTCTCTGTATTTTGCTACTGTTCTTCTTGCAATAGGATAGCCTTTTTCATTTATTATTTTAGTAAGTTGATCATCTGTTAAAGGTTTAGCTTTATCCTCTTTTTCAATAATTTCTTTTAACTCTTTTTTTATTTCTATTGTTGAAACTTCTATTCCTTGATCATTTTTGATACCTTCAGAAAAAAAAGATTTTATTAATTTTATCCCATATGGGGAGTCTACGTATTTACTATTTGCAACTCTTGAAATAGTAGAAATATCCATTCCAATCTTCTCGGCAATATCTTTTAAAATCATAGGCTTTAAATTACTTTCATCTCCTGATAAAAAGTAATCTTTTTGAAAATCCATTATGGCTTTCATAGTTAGTAGAAGAGTTTGATTTCTTTGATTAATTGCATCAATAAACCATTTTGCAGCATCCAGTTTTTGTTTTATAAAAACTACAGCTTCTTTCTGTGATTTAGAAACTTGTTTAGATTCTTGGTATCCCGATAACATGTTTTTATATTCATTAGAAACATATAAATCGGGAGCATTTCTTGAATTTAAACTTAGATTTAATTTATTGTCAATTATTTCAATAGTAAAATCTGGAATTATGGTTGAATTTATTTTTGTTGATTCTGAAAAAGCTGATCCTGGTTTAGGGTTTAATTTTTCAATTTCTTTAATTGCATTTTTTAATTCATCTTCGGAAATACTAAGTTTTAGAATTATTTTTTTATAATGTTTCTTTGTAAACATATCAAAATTATCTTCAATAATTTTAATTGCATTATTAATATTAGATGAAGAACTTTTTCTCTTTAACTGTATAGACAAGCATTCTTTTAGGTTTTGAGCTCCAACTCCTGGAGGATCTAATAAATGGATTGTTTTAAGTATCTTTTTAACGGAATCAATATCAGTATAAATACCCATTGTAAAAGCTAAATCATCAATAAGATCTAATAAATCTCCTCTTAAGTATCCAGTTTGATCAATACTACCAACTAAAAAATTTGCTATTTCAGCTTCTGTTTTTTCAAATGAAAAAGTTTGAAGCTGATTTTTTAGAAATTGATTAAAACTAATACCAGAAATAAAAGGCATGTTTTTTTCATCATCATCGTTACTATGGTTATTGGATTTTAATTTATAATCAGGCACATCATCATCACTTAGATAATCATCAACATTAATTTCATCATCATTTGAATTTTCCTCATTATCATTAAAATCGCTAGATTCATCAAATGAATTCTCTTCAATTTCTTTACCTGCTTCTAAAGCAGGATTTTCCTCAATTTCTCTAGCTAAACGTTGTTCAAGTTCTTGCAAAGGCAATTGGATTAATTTCATCAATTGGATTTGTTGAGGAGATAATCTTTGAGATAATTTTAATTGTAAACGTTGATTAAGCATTGAAATTTAATTCAAATAAAAATACGAAAACGCATTGAAAGCTATATATAATTTAAAATTCAGCACTTTTAGGTGTTCTTGGAAATGGAATCACATCTCTTATGTTTGACATTCCTGTAGCAAATAGGATTAACCTTTCTAAACCAAGACCAAACCCGCTGTGTTTTACGGTCCCATACTTTCTTAAATCAAGATACCACCACAATTCTTTTTCTTCAATTTTTAATTCTTTTATACGGGTTTTTAAAATATTAAGCCTTTCTTCTCTTTGAGAACCTCCAACTATTTCTCCAATACCTGGAAATAAAATATCCATTGCTTTAACGGTTTTTCCATCTTCATTCATTCTCATGTAAAAAGCTTTAATTTTTGCTGGGTAATCATAAATTATTACGGGTCTTTTAAAGTGTTTTTCAACTAAAAAACGTTCATGTTCACTTTGCAGATCAACTCCCCAATCTAAAATTGGAAACTTGAATTTTTTCTTTTTATTAGGTTTAGAATTTTTTAAAATATCAAATGCTTCAGTATATGTAATTTTTTTAAAATCATTGTTAATAACAAAATTTAGCCTTTCTAATAAGGTTAATTCGTTTCTTTTATTTATTGGCTTGGTTTTATCTTCATCTAAAAGTCTGTTGTTTAAATATTCTAAATCTTCTTTACACTCTTTTACAAGGTCTTTTATAACGTATTTAATAAATTCTTCCGCTAGTTCCATGTTATCTTCCAAATCGTAAAAAGCCATTTCTGGTTCAATCATCCAAAATTCAGCTAAATGTCTAGAAGTATTAGAATTTTCAGCTCTGAAAGTTGGGCCGAATGTATAAACTTTGCCAAGCCCCATAGCTAAACTTTCTGCTTCAAGTTGACCGGAAACAGTTAAATTAGTTTCCTTTCCAAAAAAATCTTGATCATAATCAATTTCACTTTCTTTATTTAATGAGGATTTATTCAACTCTAATGTTGTAACTTTAAACATTTCGCCAGCACCTTCTGCATCACTTCCTGTAATTATGGGAGTATTAACATAGAAAAATCCATTTTCTTTAAAATACTTATGTATGGCAAATGATAGGTTTGATCGAACTCTCATTATAGAACTAAAAGTATTGGTTCGTACTCTTAAATGAGCATTCTCTCTCAAAAATTCTAATGAATGTTTTTTAGGCTGAATAGGATAGGAGTTCATGTCACACTCACCCAAAACAATAATTTTATTTACTTTAATTTCTGATTTTTGTCCTTTTCCTTGACTTTCTACAAGAATTCCTTCAATTTCCACAGATGCTCCTGTTGTTATTTTTGAAAGTATTTTAGAATCTGTATTTTCAAAATCAACGACACATTGAATGCTCTCGGAACATGACCCATCATTTAAGGATAAAAATCTATTTGCTCTGAATGTTTTTACCCATCCTTCAATTAATACTTTTTGGAAACTGGGATTTTCCTTTAGTAAGCTTTTTACAGTTATATTATTCATTTATAATGCTATTAAAAATTAAACAGAAAGAATTTCCTTTTCTTTAATAGAATATATTTTATCAATTTGTATAATATATTTATCAGTTAAAGTTTGAATTTCATGTTCAGATAAGGATTTTTGATCTAAAGAAACCTCACATTTTTTTATATCGTTGTTAGCTTCTTTTCTCGAGTTCCTTACGCTAATTTTTGCTTTTTCAATTTCAGATTTTGCAATTTTTACTAATTCTTTTCTCCTCTCTTCAGTGAGAGGTGGAATCGTAATAATAACGGATTCGCCATTATTCATAGGGTTAAATCCTAAATTAGCAACCATTATTGCTTTTTCAATTTCTTGTAATTTATCTTTTTCCCAAGGCTGAAT
>MDSV01175543.1_pt1 | contig 18543 bp, 14 predicted proteins | sample 810851 | NCBI WGS metagenome assembly MDSV01 (sample SAMN05326640, study PRJNA326480) | marine metagenome | isolation source: seawater | place: Atlantic Ocean: North East | collected 2012 | reverse complement strand
TTTTGAGCATCAGATATATATATTTCATCAAATAAATTAAGTATGCTTAATTTAATTTCTAAAATATTATTATTTGCAATTTTAAACTTATGACCACAATGTAAATCAAATAAACTGTACTCGGGTATTTTCCAACTTTCTCTTCCTGAATTTTCATCTTTTAAAGATAACGGATCAAAATCTGAATAATAATCTGCAAAATGAGTGGCTCTCAATTTAAAATATGTCTTTTTGGTTGGTTCATATCTAAGGCTTAATCCATATTGTGTTTGGGCAGCATCACCCACATGCACACCATCAGCATCAAAAATTACATTAATCTCATTCCCAAAATCATCTGAAATAGGATTATTATTATCATCTAAAAATCTAACCGTGTCTGATGACGTCCACCTCCAATCTCCAACAGAAAGCAGTCCTTCTATTTTGAAATTTTCATTTAATTTATATGCAAAGTCCATTTCTAAACCTTTATGAAGTGCATTCATGCCATTTATGTTTGCCTTGTAAGGAATATCATCTACAAGAACCGTTACCCCCCCATTAGAAGGCTTGTTTATCCAAACAGTATAATATGAATTTAGATTCAATGAAAATAAAGAAGATCTAAAAGAATATCCTGCTTCTATTGCCTTCACTTCTTCATTTCTAATATCTCTAAATAAATTATTGTCGTAATCATATATATTGTTAAATCTAGGTGCTTTTGTAATATAGCCTAAATTAAAAAATATATTATTATAATCATCAATGTTTAAATTAGACCCTGCTTTAATTGTAAATCCTCTTATCCATTTCCAATTAGTTTCTGCAATTTTTGCTTCTTTAGAATTTCTCGTAAAAAATCTTCCATTGTGCCAAATTGTATCTTCGATCATGTTCTTTGTGGCGCCAACTATATTACCTGATGAATCAAACTGATATTCTGTGTTTACTGAAGTTCCTAATACCTCACTGTATGTTGTATCCTCTAAAACTAAATCTTTTTTCTTAAAATAATCTATCCGTTTGTAAGCAGAATTAGATGCTGAAATGTTTAAAAATGTGCTAACCTTTTTATTAGAATATTCTAATTGTGAAAACACCCCACTCCATTTTACAAAACCATCATTGTGATAACCTATTTTATCACCTTCTCTTTTTACTTGTGAATTTTGTTGTCCATTTGCATCATCAATTGTATAATCTCCTCCTAATAAATCAAAAACTTCTCGATAGTGCTCTCCCTTATAATATCTCATATCTAAACCACCAGAAAGAGCAAGTTGATCATTAACATTATAATTAATTGTAGAAAGTCCACCATACCAATAATGATTATTAATTGAGCTCCTAATATAATTATTTGATTCTGTTTCATCTACAAAGTAAAATTGATTTATGTTTGTCTCATTACTATTATACGCATCTTGTAAGTTATATTGCCCTTCTAAATCATAATTATTAGTGTTTCCGCTTAATCCTGTTCCACCTCCTTTACCTATAGAAGCGTAAAATATATTAGAAAGATATAAATTTGGATGTATTGTCCAGAAATGCCTTAGAGAAAATTGCGGTTTATTATAATAATTTTGTTTTGTATTAAATATTTCCATTTTATTAATTGTATCCCCATCATTATCAATCGTCCAGCGATTTATATAACCCCAATGCTTATTATAGTCTATCCCTTTATTTACAATCCTATTTGTAAAATCTGTAGTGTCTCCCAATGATCTAGCAAAACTTGTGTCGTATGTTGCTATATCACTTTTATAAGATCTCTGCCCATGTTTTTGGGGTGCTCCCATTGCAGAAAAACTTAAAATATGATTTCCTAATTCTTTTTGTATTTTCAAATAATAAAATTTTCCTGAACTCCATGTTTCTTTAACAAAGCCGTCTCCTCTTTTATATGAGCCTGCTATAGTATAACCCCATCCATTTTTTAATTTTCCTGAATTATACCCTATAGATGTTCTTAATCTACCAAAAGATCCTACCTCTTGCTTGATAATTCCTCCTTTTTTATTGCCAGTACCTTTTGTTAAAATATTCATTGTGCCTCCTACTGAAGGAATAGCAATTTTTGAAGCTCCTAGCCCTCTTTGAACTTGAATATTAGAGGTTACTGCATCTAATCCAAACCAATTGCTCCAGTAAACCCATCCATTTTCCATATCGTTAACAGGAATACCATCTATCATAACAGCTACATTTCTTTGATTAAAACCTCTAATAGTAATTCTTGCATCTCCATCTCCCCCTCCTGTTTGGGTAGCGTAAACGCCTGGAGTAGAATTTAAAACCATAGGTATATCTTGTGAAGCTAGCTCTTCTGAAATTTGCTTAATAGGTATTGTAGAAAAAGCTACAGGTGTTTCTCTATCAATGGCTATATCAGCTACTATTTGAACTTCATTTAATAAAATAGTTTTTAACTTAAAGTCTAATTGCTGAAAAGATTTATTTATATCTATTTTTTTGCTAAGTTGAGTATAACCAACATATGAAACTTTTAAATTTCTTTCACCTTTTGGAATACTAATTGAATAGCTTCCTTCAAGATCTGTAGCGATACCTTTGCCTTTTCCATATATAATTGTTGCTCCTATTAAAGGCTCTCCAGTAGCAAAATCTACTACCTTACCAGATAATATCGATTGACTATATAAAGCAACATTAACTAGTAATGCTAACATAAATAAAATCGGTTTTTTCATACTTTAGCTTATATTATGAAAATCACTCGATAATTAATTTATGTTGAGTTAATTTATCAGAATCGAAATTAATATGTAGAACATATGTTCCTTTAGTTAAAACCGAAGTTGAAATGATTTTTTTGTTGCTTTCTAGAATTTTCTTTCCTTTCATGCTATATATCTCTATAGATGTGATGTTAGAAGTCGCATTTATGTTAATATCCTCTCCTAATCTAACCGGATTGGGATAAACAACATATGAATTTTTATTAACTTCTAAAATAGATGTCTGTATACAGTCACAAATATGGTAACCCATTCCATTATATGTTGCATCAGGAAGTGAATCATATTCTGCAACCGGATTAAAAACAATAGGATTCATAGCTACTCCTTTTCTAATCGTTGGTTTTCTAACTAATGTTTGTCTTTTAGTCCACCAAGTACCACCATTTGCATCAGTAAATCCTGCAGTGGTATCATCAGTCCATGCATTACCAGGATCTTCTCCAACTTTTCCAAATATATCAATATTTTCACCATTTTTTTCTAAAGTAATCGCATCATTTCCGTTAAAATAAAATGTTGAATTTGAATTATAATCACCAGTACAATGGTCATCCAATAAAGAATAAAAAATTGAATCAACCGCATATGAAATATATGTCCCTAAATCTATATCTACTGTTTGTCCATTACCTAAAACTATCACATCTCCAGAAGCAATTAATCCAGATAATGGCCAGCTTTGAGGCCCTGTATTTGCCCCATTACTGTATCTATTAATTACATATCCTGATAAATCTATGTCATTAGAAGTAGGATTAAAAATCTCTATTGCATTATTTTGACCAGGACCTTCAATATATTCTGATATAAATAAATCTGAACAATCTTGAGAATAAGACTTAGAAACAAAGAGTGTTAAAAATATTAATATGGAGTTTTTCATAGTTTATTTTTTATAATTGGCTAATTTACAAAAATGAATAACTCTAGCATATAACTATTTTAAAATATCTTTATCTTTGATAAATAAATCTAAAGCATGACAACTATTACTAGCTATGAAGATTATTTGAAGGAATACAAAAAGAGTATTGATAATCCTGAACAATTTTGGGGAGAACAGGCAGAAAATTTTGTTTGGAAAAAAAAATGGACATCAATTTTAAATTGGGATTTTGAAAAGCCTGAGATTAAATGGTTTGAAGGTGGAAAATTAAATATTACAGATAATTGTTTAGACAAACATTTAGATATACTTGCTGAAAAAACAGCAATTAAATGGATAGCAAATGATCCGAAAGAAGGAAGTATATCTTTGTCATATAAAAAATTGCACACTCAAGTATGTAAATTCTCAAACGTATTAAAAAATAATGGCGTAGTAAAAGGAGATCGGATTTGCCTATATATGCCAATGGTTCCTGAGCTGGCAATTGCGGTGCTAGCATGTGCAAGAATTGGCGCAATCCATTCTGTTGTTTTTGCTGGCTTTTCAGCTAAATCCTTAGCAGATAGAATTAATGATGCTGGATGTAAAGTTTTAATTACAGCCGATGGTGGATATAGAGGAAACAAAATCATTAATTTAAAAAATATTGCTGATCAAGCAATGTTAGATTCATGCTCAATAAAAAAATGTATTGTATTAAAAAGAACAAAACAAAAAGTAGTTATAAAAAAAAATAGAGATGTATGGTGGGATAATGAAATGAAAAATGTGAATGAAAATTGTAATTCAGAGTCTATGAACTCTGAAGATCCTTTGTTTATTCTATATACTTCTGGATCTACTGGTAAACCTAAAGGAATTCAACATTCTATAGCAGGATACATGGTTTATACTCACTTTTCTTTTAAAAATGTATTTCAATATAAAGATGGTGACATTTACTGGTGTACTGCTGATATTGGCTGGATAACAGGACATTCCTATATTATATATGGACCTCTTTTGTGTGGAGCAACAACTATTATGTTTGAAGGAGTTCCTACATACCCTGATGCGGGTAGGTTATGGGAAATTGTAGAAAAACATAAAATAAATATTTTCTATACTGCACCAACAGCAATAAGATCTCTTGAAGCTAAAGGAGATGGTTTTGTTAAAAAGTATAATTTATCCTCTTTAAAAGTACTCGGGACTGTTGGTGAGCCAATAAATAAAGATGCCTGGCAATGGTATTATACAAAAGTAGGTAAAGAAAATGCTCCAATAGTTGATACTTGGTGGCAAACAGAAACAGGCGGGATAATGATCTCTAACTTAGCAGGTGTAACACCTATGAAGCCCACTTTTGCTACATTACCTCTGCCTGGTATTTTACCTTGTATAATGGATGATCAAAATAATGAAATAACCAAAAATTCTATTGAAGGAAAATTGTGTATTAAATTTCCCTGGCCATCTATGGCGCGAACAATATATGGTGATCATAAAAGATTTAAAGAGACTTATTTTTCAGCATTTAAAAACAAATATTTTACTGGTGATGGCTGTTACAGAGATGAAAATGGGTTCTATAGAATTACTGGAAGAGTAGATGATGTGTTAATTGTATCTGGACATAATTTAGGTACTGCAGAAATAGAAAGCGCCATAGATCAACATCCAAATGTTTGTGAAACTGCAATAGTTGGTTACCCTCACAGAATAAAAGGAAATGGAATATATGCTTATGTGATTCTAAATAATGAAATAAAAAAAGAAAATAAAAAACAATTAAAATTAGAACTTAATGAATTAGTGGTGAAAGAAGTTGGTCCAATTGCTAAAGTAGATAAAATACAATTTGTAGTAGGGCTTCCTAAAACAAGATCTGGTAAAATAATGAGGCGTATTCTTAGAAAAATTGCTGAAGGAGAAACGCACAACCTTGGAGATACGAGTACATTATTAGACCCGAAAATTATTGATGAAATCAAAAAAAATACAGAATATGCATATTAATTTACTTTGTTTACTTTTGCAATCATGTCTGATAGCATAATTATTATTCCAACATATAATGAAAAAGAAAATATTGAAAAAATTATTAGTACAGTATTTTCATTAAAAAAATCATTCCATATATTAATTGTAGATGATGGTTCTCCTGATGGTACTGCTAATATTGTAAAAAAATTACAAAAAAAACATGAAAAAAAACTTCACATAGAAGAAAGAAGCGGCAAGCTTGGGCTTGGCACAGCATATATACATGGATTTAAATGGGCTTTAAAGAAAAATTATAATTTTATTTTTGAAATGGATGCAGATTTTTCTCATAACCCAAATGATCTAATCAAATTATATAATGCAAATAAAAATGGTGGGGATCTATCAATAGGTTCCAGATATATTAAAGGTGTAAATATTGTAAACTGGCCAATGTCAAGGCTGCTAATGTCTTTTTTTGCATCCAAATATGTTAAAATGATAACTGGGATGCCAATACATGATTCAACTGCTGGATTTAAATGTTATAAAAGAATAGTATTAGAAACTATAAATTTTAATAAAATTCAATTTATTGGTTATGCATTCCAAATAGAAATGAAATTTAAAGCTTGGAAATATGGATTTAATGTTGTAGAAGTTCCTGTAATCTTTACTGATCGTACTGAAGGAACCTCTAAAATGAGTGGTGGAATATTCTTTGAGGCTTTTTTTGGTGTAATTCAAATGAAAATTAATAGTCTATTTACATCTTGGAAACGTTAGTGTATGCTTATACTAATTAAGAATGCGAAAATTGTAAATGAAGGAGTTATTTGTAAATCTGATTTACTAATTAGAAATCAACATATTGAAAAAATTGAAACATGCATTGATCAAAAGGTTGACAAAATTATTAATGCAGAAGGCCTGTATCTGATTCCTGGTGTTATTGATGACCAAGTTCATTTTAGAGAGCCTGGATTAACTCATAAAGCTAATATATATACTGAGAGTAAAGCTGCAATTGCTGGGGGTACCACGTCATTTATGGAAATGCCAAATACTAAACCACAAGCTCTAACACAAGATTTGTTAGAAGATAAATTTAAAATTGCCTCTAAAACCTCACTAGCGAATTACACTTTTTTCATGGGAGTAAGTAATGACAATATAAGTGAGGTTTTAAAAACAAACCCTAAAAAAGTAGGTGGCTTAAAAATATTTATGGGATCATCAACTGGAAATATGCTAGTAGATAATAAAGATGTTTTAGAAACTATATTTTCTAAATCGAAAATGTTAATCGCTGTACATTGCGAAGATGAAAATACTATTAGTAAAAATCTTGAAAAAGCTGTAATTAAATATGGGGAAAATATTCCGATTTCAAAACACCCCATAATTAGAAGTGAAGAAGCATGTTACAAATCTTCATCTTTTGCAGTAAAATTAGCCAAAAAACATAATACCCGTCTTCATGTCTTTCATTTATCAACTGAAAAAGAACTAATGTTATTTAATAATAATATTCCTTTAAAAAAGAAAAAAATTACAGCGGAAGTATGTGTTCATCATTTGTATTTTGATCAAAGTAATTATGATGAAAAAGGTGCCTACATAAAATGGAATCCAGCTATTAAAAAAAAATCGGATAAAAAAGCTTTACTAAAAGCTTTAATTGAAAATAAAATAGATGTAATAGCCACCGACCACGCCCCACATACTTTAAAGGAAAAAAATAATAATTATTTAAACACTCCATCTGGAGGCCCTCTAGTTCAACATGGTTTAATAGCTATGCTAGAATTTGTTAAAAAGAAAAAAATTTCCTTTGAAAAATTAATTGAAAAAATGTGTCATAACCCTGCTGTTTGCTTTAATATTAAAAAAAGAGGATTTATAAGAGCTGGGTACTATGCTGATTTAGTTTTAGTAGACATTGATAGCCCCTGGGTGGTTTCAAAAGAAAATATTTTATATAAATGTAAATGGTCTCCTTTCGAAGGAGAAAAATTTAGCTCGCAAATTAAATATACAATTGTAAATGGGCATATTGCATATCAAAATGGACAATTTGATGAATCAAAAAAAGGTCAAAGACTATTATTTGAAAGATAAAAAAGGCACCTAAAATAGATGCCTTTTTATAGATTATTAATGATCATGGTTGTGATCATGATTTTCTTCTGTTGCAGCTTCCTGCATAGTTGTGTCTTCAACAACTGCTTCTTCTACAACAGTTTCTTCAACAGTTTCTTCAACAGTTGCTTCAGTTGCCTGATTACTTGAATTACCACAAGATGCAAACACAAATAAGCCGATAAGTGCAAATAAGTAACTTAATTTTTTCATTTTTAAAGTTTTGTTTGGTTAATAATTTTGGCAAATATACATAATTCAATAGGTTATTAAAACTATATTAGCATTATGAAAATAAAATATCTAATTTTCTTTATTTTATTAATTTCTTGCCGTCAAAAAGAAATAGAAACTAATACAGATATATTGTCAGTACAAAAAATACAAAAAATACTTTTAGAAGTACATTTAGCTGAGGCAAATTTTGAAATGAATAAATCAAAAGATAAAAAAGTAGCACAAAATATATTAACAACACAATATCTTTCTATATTTAAAAAACATGAAACTAGTAAAAGTGTATTTGATACATCTATATCTTATTATTCCCAAAGGCCAGATATTCTTGAAAAAATATATTCAAATATGTTAAATGATTTAAATCAAACTAAGAGCTCTTCTTTTCAGAGATAAACCAGTCGCTATATTTATTTATTGTGTCATCTATATCGGTAAAGGAAAAGTTGAGTTTTTGACTGATTTTATTAGCTGAAAATTTATGTGATCTCATGGCACTATTTGCTGTCTCCTTAGTAAGCAATGGTGTTGTCCCAAGTAAAAATGATTTAATATACTCTAATCTCCATGCAATAGATTTTAATATATTTCCAACTTCAATAGTTGATTCCGGTTTTCCCATTCTTCTTGCAATACGGTTAAAACAATCTCTATATTTTAAATTTGCTCCATTTAAAATATATCTTTGATTTTTTATATCGGAAAACGTTAATTTTAAAAGAGCATCTGCCACATCAATAACATCAACATATCCAGTAGCTCCTTTTGTGTAAAATTTTAACCCATTAAAAATCTTTTGAAAAATTTTTGAACTTCCTTTATCCCAATTGCCTGGCCCTAAAATAACTGATGGGTTTACAATGATTATATCCAAACCTTCTGCGCAAGCTCTCCATACTTCTTGTTCCGCGTAATATTTACTTATTGCATAATTACTTTCATGCCGTGTTATTTTAAAGTGTGTTTCTTCATCAACCATCTTATTTGTTGAATTTCTTCCTAATGTTGCAATAGAGCTAACATATCCAACCTTTTTTATCTTTTTAGAAAGCGCGATATTCATTATGTTAGAAGTGCCTTCTATATTAACTTTGTTGAGTAAGTCTACATCTACACTTTGAAAAGAAACTAAACCTGCGCAATGTAAAACCATATTACAATTTTCCATACCTTCTTCAAGTGATGTAATATCATTAATATCACCTTCAAACCAATTAATTGATTTAAAAACTTCTTGCTCTCCATAATAATGAAAAATCTTATAACAAACACCTAAAGAAGAGCCTTTTCTTTTCAAAGCTTTAAACTCCTTTTTTTCTTGAGCTAATCTAAGAAGTATATGAGAGCCTACTAAACCAGTTCCTCCAGTAACAAATATCATTTGACAAAGATAATAGATGTTAATGGTTAAATATTGATATAAGTTTTTAAAATACTTATTTTTGTTTAAAAATATATATGATGAGCTTTGTAAAAGAATTAAAATGGCGGGGTATGGTGCATGATATTATGCCTGGTACTGAAGACCAATTTATAAAAGAAGTAACATGTGCATATATTGGATTCGATCCCACTGCAGATTCTTTACATATTGGAAATCTTGTGCAAATTATGATTTTAGCTCATCTTCAAAAAGCAGGTCACAAACCTATAATATTAATTGGTGGAGCAACCGGTATGGTTGGAGATCCATCAGGAAAAAGCAATGAGCGGGTGCTGATTGATGACAGTACTATAAATCATAATATTAAATGTATTGAACCGCAATTAAAAAAAATTTTAAATTTCAATTGCGGTGAAATATCCGCTGAAATTGTCAATAATAATTCATGGTTTAAAAACTTTTCTTTTCTTCATTTTATTAGGGATATCGGCAAACATATTTCTGTAAATTACATGCTAGCGAAAGATTCAGTAAAAAGTCGTCTTGCATCAGGCCTAAGTTTTACCGAGTTTACATATCAATTAGTTCAAGGGTATGACTTTTATTGGTTATGGAAAAATAAAAATTGTAAAGTACAATTAGGTGGTTCTGATCAATGGGGTAATATTGTTACTGGAACGGAAATAATCAGAAGAAAAGGAAAAGGACAAGCTTTTGCTTTAACAACTCCATTAATTCAAAAAGCGGATGGTGGAAAATTTGGAAAAACAGAGAACGGCAATATCTGGTTAGACAAAGAAAAAACATCACCATATAAATTTTATCAATTTTGGCTTAATTCCTCTGATGAAGATGCAAAAAAATACATCAAAATATTTAGTCTTAAAACAAAAAATGAAATAGAAAAAATTATAACAGAACATAATAACAATCCACACAAAAGAATATTACAAAAAAATATTGCGGAAGAGCTAACAGAGAAAGTACATACAAAAGACGATTTAAAATCGGCTATAAAAGCATCTGCAATATTATTTGGCAAATCAACTAATGAAGAATTGAAATCTTTAGATGAAGATACATTTCTTGATATATTTGAAGGTGTTCCTAAATTTAAGTTATCTGTTGAGGATCTAAAATCAGATTTTATGGACCTACTTGTAATTAAAACAAGTATTTTTTCAAGTAAAGGAGAGGGAAGAAGAATGATCACAGCAAATGCTCTCAGTATAAATAAAGAAAAAGTAAATTTAGATTACAAAATAACTAAGAATACCTTAATAAATAATAAATACTTATTGGTACAAAAAGGTAAAAAAAATTATTATTTAATACTGTTTTTATAAGCTAAACAACTTTTGTTTTTTTATATGTAATAGCAATTGTACATTTAAAATAAAATGCAAAATAAATGTTGGAAATCCTACCCATTCACGTATATAAAATTCTCCAGAATATTGTCCTGTTAATGGATATAAAATAGTAAATATAAATATCCAAATCCAAAACAATAAAGCTGCATTTACTAGCTTTTTGTTTTGTAAAATACTCTGCTTATGGCGAATATATGTAACAATATTTAGAATTAAAAAAATTAAATAAAACTGATGATGTCCCGATTTATAAAAAAGCAAAACATTGGAATATGCTAATAATAATATTAAGTACTTGTCTATATTAAATCTTAAATAAAATATAAAACAACTAAGCCAAGAGAAAAAAACAAAATAAATACTAAGAAAATCTAAAGAAGTTATATTAGCGAATTTTAATGGTTGTAAATCTCCTGAGATAAACCTGAAAATTGAAAATATTGATGAATCTCTTTTAATATTAAATGAAAATCCCTGTATCAATTTTATATCCCAAAAATAAAATGCAATAGTTAAAAATACAATTGTATAAACTGTAATTGTTTTAAGCAATTTGAAATCTAATTTATTTTCTTTGAAAAGAAAAAATGGCATAATAAAAATAGGGGTAAACTTGAGATTTGCAGCAATTGAAAATAAAACACCTGTACTTCTTTGATTGTTATTAATATAAAATAGAATTGCTAAAAATGTAAGTGATGCAAGCAAAAGATCATTAGAGCCATAAGCTACGCCAAAAATCCAAAATAAAGGGTTATACAATAAAATTCTTATTATTAATTTTTCTTCAATATTGTATTGGATAAATTTATAAATTGATAAAAAATATAGTAACACGAAAATTAACTTTGGAAGTTTCGAATTTAATGCACATAAAGGAGAAAAAAAATGGAAAATAACGCCATAAGCATTGTTTGGATATGAACCATTAAATATACTAATCCACTCACTTACATAAGCTCTATAATCATGCTGAATATCAAAAAAAATAACTCCAAAAATAGATGCTAAAAATACTATTGAAAATTCTATTCTTGAAGAAAGAAATTTAAATATATTATTCATTTGATTGCAAAAGATTTTGATTTATAATTTTCGCAAATTCTTTGTGTTTCTGACTTCCAAATAAAATATTCTTCCCATTTTTTAAATAAATTCTAACCCCTTTATTTCCTTTTATATTATATGCCTTAGTTTTAAATCTGTATCTAATACCCCAACCTCCGTAATCAAGAATTGGGTTGTACTTAACTGCTTTAGCACTTTTTATTTCATTAAATTTTATTGAATATGGTTTAAAATGAATTGGGAAAAACCTATAAGATATGCCTATATCATTAACTATAACTTTTAATTTAATCATATATATAAAGAACATTAATGTAAACATTATAAATATATATAAATCTTTTATGTTTCCTTCTAAAATAGGTCTAACTGTAATTACTATTAAAATAACCCATAGCCACCATTGAGTAAACTTTTGTGTTTCTTTATACATCTTTTAAAAAATTTTAACAAATCTATAGATTGACTTATTATTTATTGCAGAAATTTACATGCTTTTTTATAAAAATAAAACATATTTTCTTCATCAACTGTAGTCTTAATCAATTTCTTTTATAAAATTAAGAAAGAAATGAGGTATTGTTTCAATCCCTTTTAAAAAATTAAAAATACCATAATGTTCATTTGGAGAATGTATAGCATCTGAATCTAAGCCGAATCCTAATAAAATAGATTTAACACCTAATTCTTTTTCAAACAAAGCAACTATTGGAATGCTTCCGCCGCTTCTCACAGGAATTGGTTTTTTACCATATGTGTTTTCCATTGCTTTGCTTGCCGCTCTATAAGAAGGAATATTTGTAGGGGATATATATGGTTCTCCACCATGATGAGGGGACACTTTAACTGTTACGCTCTTTGGAGCAATACTAGTGAAATATTCACTAAATAATTGTGTAATTTTTTCATCTGACTGGTTAGGAACTAAACGCATAGATATCTTTGCATACGCTTTAGAAGGAATTACTGTCTTAGCGCCTTCTCCAATATATCCTCCCCATATACCATTAACATCAAGAGTTGGTCTTATCCCAGTTCTTTCCATTGTGGTATAACCATATTCACCATGAATATCTGAAAGGTCTAAAGCTTTCTTATACTCTTCTAATGAAAATGGAGCTCTTGCTATATCATCTCTTTCTTCCTTAGATAATTCAATAACATCATCATAAAATCTAGGAATAGTAATATGATTGTTTTCATCTTTCATCTTTGCAATCATCTCGCATAAAATATTAATTGGATTTGCAACTGCACCACCATATAATCCTGAATGTAAATCACGATTTGGTCCAGTAACTTCAACTTCTAGATAACTTAATCCTTTTAAACCAGTAGTAATAGATGGAGTGTCATTTGCAATAATTCCTGTATCTGAGATTAATATTGCATCTGCCTTTAATCTTTGCTTATTTTGTTGAACAAATAAACTTAAATTTTCTGAGCCAACTTCTTCTTCTCCTTCTATCATAAATTTTATATTACATGGCAAACTATTTGTTTGCATCATTAATTCAAATGCTTTAACATGCATATAGAATTGCCCTTTATCATCACAAGCTCCTCTTGCAAAAATAGCTCCCTCTGGATGTAATTCCGTTTTTTTAATAACTGGTTCAAAAGGTCCACTTTCCCAAAGATCCAAAGGATCTGGAGGTTGGACATCATAATGCCCGTAAATTAATACTGTAGGTAATTTATTATCAATTATCTTCTCTGCATAAACAATAGGATATCCTGCCGTTTCACAAATTTCTATACTATCTGCACCTGCTAACTTTAATGAATCAGCTACAGCATTTGCACAATCTATAACACTATTAGAATAATTAGGATCAGCAGATATAGATGGTATTTTTAATAAACTAATTAATTCATCTATAAATCTATCCTTATGATTTTCTATATAATCTTTAATATACTCCATAATTATTTAATTAAATTTTTTCCTGTCATTTCTTTAGGTTTATCTACCCCCATGATTGTTAAAATTGTTGGTGCAATATCAGCTAAAATTCCGTTGTCTAATTTTTTATATTTTGTGCCTAAAACAAAGCAAGGAACCGGATTTTTACTGTGTGCTGTATTAGATGTAAAGTCCTTATTTAATGCTAAATCTGCATTCCCATGATCTGCAATTATAACAATAGCGTAATCATTACTCAAACTACAATCAACCACCTTTTGTGTACAAAAATCTATTGTTTCAACTGCTTTTGTAATAGCCTGATAATTTCCTGTATGTCCCACCATATCAGGATTTGCAAAATTTAAACAAATAAAATCAAATTTTTGTTGGTCTAATTCTTTCATAACACTTGTTGAAACTTCTAAAGCGCTCATCTCTGGTTTTAAATCATATGTTGCTACTTTAGGGGAATTTATCATAATTCTTCTTTCTCCATCAAATTCTTTTTCTCTTCCTCCTGAAAAGAAAAAAGTAACATGTGGATATTTCTCTGTTTCTGCAATACGTAGCTGTTTAAGTTTATTTCTTTTTATAACCTCTCCCAAAGTATTTTTAATATTTTTCTTATTATAAATAACATTTATATTTTGGAAGGTAGCGTCATAATTAGTCATTGTTGTATAATGAAGATCTAAAGTCTTCATTTCAAAATCTGTCATATTATGTTGAGTAAGAGTTGTAGTAATTTCTCTACATCTATCAGTACGAAAATTAAAACATATAACCGCATCCCCGTCCTCAATTTTAGCAATTGGATTACCATTAGAATCTGTATTTATTATTGGTTTTACAAACTCATCTGTTATATCGTTATCATAAGATGATTGAATATTATCTGTTATATTAGTTGTTTTTTTGCCTATACCTTTTACCATCATATCATAAGCTAATTTTATTCTATCCCATCTTTTATCTCGATCCATAGAATAGTACCTACCACAAACTGTTGCGATTTTTGCTCCATATAATTTTTGTTCCAGTTTTTTTATTAACCCTTTACCGGTTCTTGGATCACAATCTCTTCCATCTGTAAATGCATGAATAAAAACTTTATCTAATTGATTCCTTTGGGCAAGTTCGCATAATTTATATAAATGATCTTGATGAGAATGTATCCCCCCGTCTGAAACAAGTCCTATAAGATGAAGTTTTGTGTTATTTTTCTTCACATAACTAAAAGATTCTTTTAAGGCTTTCGTGTTTTCAATACTTCCATCTAAACATGCTTTATTAATTCTTACCAAATCTTGATGAACTATTCTGCCTGCGCCAATATTAAGATGGCCAACCTCAGAATTCCCCATTTGTCCTTTTGGAAGACCAACATTTTTTCCATCTGTAAGTAATTCAGAATTGGGATACTTTGTGTAAAGAGAATCTATAAATGGTGTAGAGGCATTAAATATTGCATCTGATTTTGTTTTATCACCATGACCCCACCCATCTAAAATAATAAGTACCGTTTTCTTACCTTTCATAGATAAACAAAGATATGAAAGTATGTCTTGTTCTAATTATAAATTGCATTGAAAAAACTATATCGCATTTGTTGATGAATCCCATTATCCTTACCTAATCTTTCTGGATGAAATTGTACTGCAATCATAAAAGGATGTGACGCAGTATCCATAATTGCAGCTTCTGGTAAACCATCATAAGATCTAGCTATAATTTTTATATTCTGAGCAATATCCTTTAAACCCTGGTGATGCCAAGAGTTAACTAAAAAAGTATCTTTATGTAATGGGAAAATTAAATTATTATAATAATTATCTTCAGAAGATAATACTATCTCATGCATAACCTCTCCATTATTTCTATGTATAACTTCTGTTCCTATTTCTATAGGAATATCACCATATAAAGTTCCTCCGCTTGCTACATTCATCATTTGCATCCCTCTACAAACTCCAACTAAAGGAATCTTATTTTCAAAAGCATAATCAAAAAGCTTTCTTTCTAAAGTATCTCTACTATAATTAATACGTCCACATACTTTTATATTAGTAGTGTCATTATATTCTAATGGATTGATATCTTCTCCTCCTGTTAGAATAATGCCATCAGCTAATAGTAATATACTATCGACATTATTAATAGTATCTGCATTAAGAATAATTATATTTTCAGCCTCTATCCATTCAATATAATTCTTAGAAGCTTTTGAAAGTATGATAGTTTTCTTATGTGATTGCTGGCAAGATAATAAAAAAATAAAACCAAGTAATAAAAGTAATAATTTGTTCATGCTAAAAAAATTATTCTATAAACGAAGTCGCTAATATAAAAATAAATTTTCTCTAACCAAATTTAAATTAAGGACTAAATAATAAAACAATAGAAAAGTGAAAGAATTTAATTATTTACTATTTTTTATGCTTTTTTATGCTTTTTTATGCTTTTTTATGCTTTTTTATGCTTTTTTATGATTTTTTATGATTTTTTATGATTTTTTATGATTTTTAAAAACCGAAATGGATCAATAATAACGTGATCTTTATGAGAGTTTTGCTTTGAAATACGAAAAAAACTCAATAAAATGCGATAAAATGCGATAAAATGCGATAAAATTACAACAAATTGTGCATTTATCAAATTAATTCATCATCACCTTAAAACTTTTCAATATTTGGGTATTGCATGATCTTTTGCATCATTTGCAGTTCTAACTACTCTAGATACTATACCACCTCTAACCAAATTTAAATTAAGGACTAAAGAACAAACCAAGAGAAAATACAAAGGATTTAATTATTCGTTATTTTTATACTTTTTTAGCCATTTTTATGCATTTTTATGCATTTTTATGGTTTTTTATGATTTTTTATGATTTTTTATGATTTTTAAAAACCGGAATGGATCAATAATAACATACTATTTATGAAAGTTTTGCTTTGAAATGCGCTAAAATGCACTAAAATGCGCTAAAATTACAACAAATTGTGTATTTCTCTCATTATTTCATCATCATCCCAAACATTTTCAATATTTGGGTGTTGCATGATCTTTTTCATTATTTTTTCCTGTCTCAAACCAATTCTCCATGCATCAGAATATGAAATATTAGTAAAACTAACCATAGAATATAACGGGGTCCATTTATTGGGGTATAAATCAGAAAATTTCTTTTCAATCTTTTTTTGCAATAAAAACTTTGGATCAGCTGTCTTGTCTCTCATTACTATAAAATTATGCATTGACAATTCTTGAACACCGTCTCCATTTGGCTTTCTTTCATTAGAAAAATTTTCAAAACATGTGCTGATATTATCATATTTATCTAAGAAATTATTTAAAATTCTACAATCTTCAAAGCCACAGTTCATTCCTTGTCCATAAAATGGAACTGTAGCGTGGGCCGCATCTCCTATAATTAAAGTTGTGTCTTTTATGTGCCAAGGGAATGTTCTAACAATACCTAAAGAAGAAGTTGGGTTTAAAAGCCACTGTTCATATAGGTTTGGAACTAATTCAAAAAAATCAGGAAAGATATTAGCAAAATAAGCTTCAACCTCTTCTTTCTTATTTAAGCCTTCAAAAGAATTTAGGCCTTTTTTTGGGGCAAATAAAGTACAGGTAAAACTACCATCTAAATTGGCAAGAGCCATTAACATAAAATCCCCTCTTGGCCAAATATGTAATGCGTTTTTATCTAATAGATAAGAATTATATTTTCCTGCAGGAATTAAAAGTTCTTTATAATCATGATCTATTTCATTATAGTCATAATCATGCTTATATTTATTAACCATTTTTTTTCTAACGACTGAAAAAGCTCCATCTGCACCAATTAAAAAATCAGATTTTACATTCTGATTCTTCTTTGATTCTGTGTTCTCAAAAGTAACTATTGATTGTTCAAAATCGACATCAACACATTTTTCATTAAAATTTAACTTAGCTCCATTTTTTTCAGCTAAATCCATCATCAATACGTTCATCTGAGCTCTTGATACAGAATAAATAGCCTCATCTTTTTTGCCATAAGGCTGTTCTGTTAGTTTGCCCTTGTTGTCATGCATTATCCTTTTATATACTGGTATTGCTATTTTCATTACCTGATTGGCTATACCTGCTTTTTCAAGTGATGTCCAGCCTCTCTTTGATAATGCTAAATTAATTGATTTTCCTGCCGTAATAATTTCAGAACGCAAATCGTTTCTTCTTTCAAAAACATTTACCTTATAACCTCTTTTTGTCATATATAAAGAACATAATGACCCTACAAGACCTGCTCCAACAATTGTAATCTCTTTTTTCATTTATAGTAATTTCTTTAATATTTCATAGAAATCAAATACATTTTTAAAACTGTTATAAAGAGGTACTGGTGCTATACGAATTACATCAGGTTCCCTCCAGTCAGCTATTACCCCTTCAGCAGTAAGTCTGTTAAAGAGATCTTTTTTTGCATTCTTAACCCTAATTGAAAGTTGACAGCCACTATTTTTTGGCGTTATGATTTCTATTCTTTCCGTGTAAATTTTTTCTAATAGAAACAAAATGTATGAAGTTAATTTTTTTGATTTCATAACAAGTTTTTCCATCCCTACCTCATCAAATATACTAAGAGAGGCTCTGATGGCTGCTAATGAAAGAATAGGAGGATTACTTAATTGCCATCCTTCTGCTGTTTGAATAGGGTTAAAAGAATCAGGCATATTAAATCGATCTGATTTATTATGACCCCACCATCCACAAAACCTAGGGGTATTTGAATCATGATGTTTTTCATGAATAAAAACTCCACCAACAGATCCTGG
>MDSV01087538.1_pt1 | contig 18545 bp, 16 predicted proteins | sample 810851 | NCBI WGS metagenome assembly MDSV01 (sample SAMN05326640, study PRJNA326480) | marine metagenome | isolation source: seawater | place: Atlantic Ocean: North East | collected 2012 | reverse complement strand
TGCACTGCAAACAATTAAAAAACACGATATGTCAGACGTAAAATCTAAAGTTATATCTATTATAGTTGATAAGTTAGGAGTAGATGAAGGTGAAGTTGCCTCTGAGTCTAGCTTTACTAATGATTTAGGAGCAGATTCCTTAGACACAGTAGAACTCATTATGGAATTTGAAAAAGAATTCAATATTGCTATTCCAGACGAACAAGCAGAAAATATTCAAACTGTTGGAGAAGCAATAAAATATATTGAAGAGAATATGTAATTCTTTAAAAGTCACGTCTCAAAATTGTATTAATGAATAAAAAACGGGTTGTCATAACTGGAATGGGGGCATTAACCCCCATTGGTAACACAGTAAATGATTACTGGAATAATCTAGTTGCTGGAAAAAGCGGAGCAGAGCCCATAACTAAATTTGACGCTAATTTATTCAAAACACAATTTGCATGCGAAGTAAAAAACTTTGATCCATTAGATATTATGGATCGAAAAGAAGCTAGAAAATTAGATCTCTTTTCTACTTATGCTCTTGCCACTTCTCATGAAGCTATTATAGATTCCGGAATTAATTTAGCTTCTATTAATTTAAATAGAGCAGGTGTTGTTTGGGGTTCAGGTATTGGTGGGATGAAGACTTTTCAAGAAGAATGTTTTAATTTTAAAGACGGAGACGGATCTCCTAGATTCAACCCCTTCTTTGTTCCAAAAATGATAGTTGATATAGCCGCAGGTCATATTTCTATGAAATATGGTTTAAGAGGGCCTAATTATGTCACCGTATCAGCTTGTGCATCATCCAATAATGCCATTATAGATTCGTTAATGCTTATTCAACTAGGAAAATCAGATTTAATAGTTACTGGTGGCTCTGAAGCTGGAGTTAACATAACAGGAATTGGAGGCTTCAATGCTTTGAAAGCTCTTTCTACTAGAAATGACGATCCAGCTACTGCTTCAAGACCTTTTGATGCAAATAGAGATGGATTTGTTCTCGGAGAGGGTTCTGGATGTCTAATTCTTGAAGAATTGGAACATGCAAAAGCAAGAAATGCAAAAATATATGCTGAAGTAGTTGGTGGTGGATTAACAGCAGATGCTCACCATATTACTGCGCCACATCCAGAAGGATTAGGTGCTATTAATGCAATGAAACTTGCTTTGGAAGATGCAAATATGAATCCTGAAGACATAGATTATGTGAATGTTCATGGAACTTCAACTCCTCTAGGTGACATTGCAGAAACTAAAGCTATTAAAGAGGTTTTTGGCAAACATGCGTATGCTTTAAATATCAGTAGTACCAAATCAATGACTGGACATCTTCTAGGTGCAGCTGGAGCAATTGAAGCAATTGCATGCGTAAAGGCAATAGAAAAAAATATAATTCCTCCCACTATTAACTTTGAATCTGAAGATGAAAATATAGATTACAATCTAAATTTAACCCTTAATAAAGCAGAAGAGAGAACCGTTAATGCTGCTCTAAGTAATACCTTTGGTTTTGGAGGACATAATACATCAATAATTGTTAAAAAATTAAATGATTAAATTTCTTTTTAAAAAAAAGAAATTATCCTTAATCTCTGATTCCTTTAAATTTTTTTTAAAAAATAAGTTAGGTATAGTTCCTAAAGATGAAGCACTGTATTTAGAGGCAATTACCCACAGTTCTTTTAAAAATATCCAAAAAAGCAATTTGGATAATGAAAGACTAGAATATTTAGGGGATGCATTTATATCACTAAGTGTAGCACAATACTTATTTAAACTTTATCCAAAAAAGCAAGAGGGGTATCTGACCCAACTAAGATCTAAAATAGTAAGTCGGGAAAATTTAAATAAAATTGGATCCCAAATTGGTTTAGAAGAGTTCATTATGTACCAAAAAGGATCTAATCAATATAAATCTATAGTTGGAAATACTTTTGAAGCGCTTTACGGAGCTGTTTTTTTTGATTTAGGATATGAAAAAGCTCAAAAAAGTATAGAAGAATATATATTAAAGCCCACCTTAGATTTGGATCAAATTATTAAAGAAAACCGAGATTATAAAAGTGAATTATTAATTTACCATCAAAAAAAAGATTCTAAAATTAAATTCAAAACTTTAAAAGATAACGAGTTTAAAAATGGTATTCAGTTTATTTCATCTGTTATTTGTAACGAAAAAACTATTGGTATTGGAAAAGGAAATTCTAAAAAAATCGCAGAACAAGAAGCTAGTAAAAATGCTCTTATCTAGACTTCGTCATTTTTAAAAAACCTATTTCTTTATAAGATAAAAACCTCCATTTATTTCTGACTAAATCTGCTTTTTGAATTCCTGCAAATTCTATCCGATCTAAATGTAATAGTGTTTTGTCAAAATACTCCATTGTTCTTCTTATCACTCTATTTTTCCCCGAATGTAGTGTCACAATAAGTTGGGTTCTGTCGGTTTGTTGACGACCGTACTTAACCTCATCATATTTAATTTGCCCGTCTTCTAAATTAATTCCTGAGAGCATTTCTTTTAAGCAGTCTGGATGAATACTATTCTCTAGCTGAATAACGTATTTTTTTTTTACTCCAGAGCTTGGATGAGTAAGTCTTTTAGTTAATTCTCCATCATTAGTCATTAATAATAATCCCGTTGTGTCTCTATCCAACCTTCCTACAGGGTAAATCCTTTCCGAACAAGCACCTTCAATTATATCCATTACTGTTTTTCGATTATGAGTGTCTTTTACTGAAGTAATACAATTTTTAGGTTTATTAATTAAAATATATTGATGTTTTTCTGTTTTTAGAACCTTACCATTATATGTAACAACATCATTTTGATGTATTTTGGTTCCTAACTCTGACTGGATAATATTATTTACTTTAATTTTTCCAGCAGAAATAAGTTTATCTGCTTCTCTTCTTGAGCAAATACCTGCATTGGAAATGTATTTATTTAATCTAATCAATAGTGGGATAAAATATTTCTTTACAATGTGTGAATTTATAGGATTTTAAAGATCTTTCAACTAATATTAAATCAAATCTGACTTCTAAATCTATATTATTTAACTTAATGAAGGCGTCTGCAGCTAAAATAATTCTTTTTTGTTGAGAGTAACTTATTGTTTTTTCAATAGAAATAAGTACATTTCTTCTCGTTTTTACTTCAATTATTACTAATTCTGCTCTATCAATAGCAATGATGTCAATTTCATATTTTTGATGCTTCCAATTCTTTTCTAAAATTTGGTATCCTTTATTTAATAAATATTCTTTTGCCTTTTGTTCTCCTAAATTTCCTAAAGTTAAATGAGAATTATTCAATTTTATAAATTATATATTTTAAATATCAGCTATTTTTGTTTTAAATTTGATTTAAAATTGTAAAAATGAAAAAATATATATTACTTTCTTTTGTTTTTTGTTATAGTATTGTTTCTGCTCAAATTAAAACCCCTCAGCCTAGTCCAACTGCAACTATAACTCAAAAAATCGGGGTCTCTAACGTATCTGTTGAGTATTCAAGACCCGGTGCCAAGGGAAGAGAGATTTTTGGAGGATTAGTGAAATTTGGTAAAATTTGGAGAACAGGAGCCAATAAAGCAACTAAAATTTCATTTGAAGAAGATGTTGTTTTTGGCGGACAGAAAATAAAAAAAGGCAGCTATTCATTATTTACTATTCCAAATGACAAGGCTTGGAAAATACTTCTAAATACTGAAACTGAAATTTGGGGTACTGGAAAGTATGATGAATCTAAAGAAGTTTACAACCAAACTGTAGAAGTAAAAGAATCCTCTAACTTTGTTGAATCTTTTACCATTGACTTTGGGGAATTTGAAGATTTCAGCGCCATTATGTCCCTTAAATGGGCCAATACAGTAGTAGATATAAAAATAAAATCGTTATCTGCAAAACAGAAGATAAGAGAAGATTACTTGCAGCTTTTAACCAAAGGGCCAAGCGCCAATGATTATTACAATGGAGCAAAATTTTTTGCAGACCATACAGAATTAACTGATCTTGCATTAGAGTGGATTAATATTGCTATTGAAAAAAAACCAGAAGCATTTTGGATGATGTTCCATAAAGCTAGAATTTTAAAAATTATGGGAATGAAGAAGGAAGCTATTAATACTGCTAATGCAGTTATAGACTTGGCTTCAGATAAAAAAGATGACTATGGTTATATTCAAAAGAGTAAGGACTTAATAGCTAGTTTTAAAAAGAAGTAGTTTTTTTAGCTACTAATTTCTGAATTAGTATTGATAAAAGTACTACTACTAAACAACCAACTACATTATACCATAAGTAACCCATTCTTATCCAATTTGGACCCATTTCATAATGATTTAACAAGTGTATGATTATAACTACTGCTTCAGCTATAATTGCACTGTAAAAAACAGAATTAGATTGAATTTTTTTTAAATAAAAGGCAACAATAAAAATTCCTAATATAGTTCCATAAAAAAGTGATCCTAACAAGTTAACTGCTTGAATAAGATTTTCAAATAGCGAGGCGGATGTTGCAAATAAAATGGCTAATATGCCCCATAAAAAAGTAAAGTATTTTGATGACTTTAAATAATGAGGGTCTTTTTTTCTCTTAACTATAGCTCTCTTATAAATATCAATTGTGGTGGTAGAAGCCAGGGCGTTTAATTCAGATGCAGTAGAAGACATTGCAGCACAGAACATTACAGCAAAAAGAAGACCTATTATTCCATGAGGCAAATAATTAATAACATAGGACATAAAAATATAATCCTTGTCATTTGTTTCAGCTTTTGGATTGTTTTTCTTAACGATAAATTTAACTTCTTTGTTAATGTGCTCTATTTTTTGGGTAGTTAGTTTTATATTTTTCTGAAGTTTTAAAACCTCTTCATTGTTAGATAATTTTTGCGCTTCTAACATTTTAAAAAGATCCACAGCCCTTTTAGTATGTAGTGTTTCGAAATTTTCTTCTAATAGTTTTATGTTTGAGTAATAGGAGGATTGCTTTACTTTATTTAGTTCTACTTTATTAAAAAATACTGGGGGAGTATTAAATTGGTAAAAAACAAAAACCATTACACCAATAAATAAGATAATAAATTGCATGGGAATTTTCAATAAACCATTCATCACTAAGCCTAGTCTACTTTGTGAGAGGGATTTACCAGTTAAGTATCGTTGAACTTGTGATTGGTCGGTTCCAAAATAAGAAAGAAATAAAAACAGTGCAGCAGTAGTACCTGTCCAGAAATTATACCTATCATTTAAATCAAAATCAAAATTAATTAAATTCAATTTTTCCATTTTTCCAGCTATATGAAGTGCATCAATAAAAGATATTTCTTTTGGCAGCATATTTACTACTATTATCCCTGCTAAAATCATCCCGCCCATCATAACTGCCATCTGTTGCTTTTGAGTTTGAGTTACCGCCTTAGTTCCTCCTGAAACCGTATATAAGATCACTAATGATCCAATAAAAATATTTGTCCAGTTTAAATTCCATCCAAGTAAAGTTGACAAAATGATAGAAGGAGCATAAATAGTAATTCCTGCTGCTAATCCTCTTTGAAGTAAAAACAATAAAGCAGCTAATAATCTTGTCTTTAAGTCAAATCTAGATTCCAAATATTCATAGGCAGTAAATACTTTAAGCTTATAAAAAATTGGTAAGAAGGTAACTGAAAGTATAATCATTGCAATTGGTAGCCCAAAATAAAATTGGATAAATCTCATGCCATCTGAATAGGCTTGTCCAGGTGTAGATAAAAATGTGATGGCACTTGCTTGAGTAGCCATGATAGAAATTCCTATTCCCCACCATTTAGCGTCATTATCTCCTTTTAAATAGGATTGAAGATTTTGGGCTCCACGAGTTTTCCAAACTCCATAAATAACTATAAATAATAAAGTAAAAATTAATACAAACCAATCTAAACTACTCATGAAAATTGATATTTTATCCAGCTAAAAATTACTATAAATAAAAGTAAAACGATCAAAAGCAGAAAATACCAGCCCTTCCAAGAGCTGAAAAAAGGAGGCTTCGCATCATTCATTTGATAAACTTATCAAATTAACTAATAATTTATATGCTCCACTTACGCCTGCAGGCAACTGTCTAAAAAAAGAAATCCCTGTGTAGGTATAATAACCCTTACCATATTGAGATATCAACAAAGACCCCTTTTTAGCCTCTTCATTGTCATCGTGAAAAGATAATATTGGGGTATATTTTTTGCTCCATAAATTAGGAAAATACAATCCTCTTTCTTGAACCCAAAAATCAAAATCTTCTTTTTGTATTTTGTTAGGTTGATTCATTACTGGGTGGTCTCTATTTAAGAATGTGACTTCAGCATCTTCTTGAGTAACCCTATCTCTTGAAATTTGAAGAGGGTAAGGGAAAAATTCTTTGGTTTTCAATCTATAACTAGTATTATATTGTACAATTAGATTTCCTCCTTCACTTACATATTCTAGCAATAGTGGAGAAACTATTTCTGCCATTGGGTTGACATTAAAAAAACGTATTCCTGTAATAATTACATCGTAATTTTGCAGTAAATTAAGGGTTGTTTTTTCAGGATCTATTTGTTCAACTTGATAATTTAAGATTTTTAAATATTCAGGAACTAAATCTCCTGCTCCCATAAAATATCCTATTTTCTTAGACGGAATATTCAACTTAAAGTAAGCTAGTTCAAGTTTGGCTTTTGGGAACCAAGTTTGATGAGCAATATGATCATAATCTATTGTATTTATTGCGAAGACCTCTTGGTTATTTATTTCTACTTTTAGAGCCCCTGGAATAGCATTATTTTCTGGATAAATTTCATACTCTAAAAACTTTTGATCTCCATTATTTAATAATAGAAAATCTTTAGGCCCTATTACTTTCCATCCAATAGGAGATGATATCTTAATTGTTCCTTTTTGATTATCTGTATGAGCTAAAAGTTTTAAGGTGAATTTTTTCTTTTTCTGATCCGAAAAAATCATTACGTCTTGATCAAAATTAGCAGTTACTTTGGGAGATACAATCCAATTTTTATTTTGCTCTCCATTTACTGGATCATTCCATTTAAAAATTAACGGTTTTTGGTAAGAAATTGTAATATCTCCTACCTTTATAGTTATTTCAAACTCAGCTGCTGGGTTATTCTCTGATTTTCCAATTAAAAGTAATGAATCCACGTTATAAGACCCTAGCTTTGGTTCGTCCACTAACCAATAGGGTTGAGAGACGGGTGTTTTAGTTGGAATTGCCACTTTACTTTTTAAATTATAAACTTCATTTTCTAATAAATCTTTGGTATACTTTTTACTGTAATTTAACACTTTACAATTTATTGATTTTAGTTGCATTTTAAGATTACATCTATTCACTATTTCTAAATTAAAAGTCACAGAATCATTAATAGTTTTCTTTGAACTCAAAGTGGTCATTTGAATAAAAAGACCAGAGCACTGTAATATTAATTGGTCCACTTCCATTAACTTTTGTTCTTTCCAAAATTGATCTTCAACTGTTTCAATCATTTTTCTCAGTTGAATTAATCGGGGAATACTTTGAGATGGCTCTTTTATGTTATAGCTGTTTACTATTTTATTTATCATTAAGGAAATATTTGGCTTGGTAATTCGTCCCCATGAAAAATCAATTCCATCAAACAGATTAATTTTAGCAGAATCTCCTTTTAAGTATTCGAAGAATTCCAAATACTTTCCCCTTTTTCCTGTGCTTCCAAATCCTTGTGATTTATGCATTGATCTACTCAGGGCTGCAAGCTCATTGTAAGAAGTGCCAAGTAATTTATTATAACCTCCAATATCTTGTGATACTACTGAAGGATCTTTATCTGAAATATTATCATTCCACCATCTTCCAGTATTAACCACTACTCTTTTAGGTTGCCAAGTGGTCACATACTGAAGTTGTTCTTTATATTTGGACGGATCGGAAGAAATTTGGAATGCCTCAGCTGCTAACAAAGCAGAAGCCGTATGATGGCCATGACCTCCTTTCCCATCTAAGGGAAATCTACAAACTATGACGTCAGGTCTAAATTTTCTAATTACCCAAACAACATCATGGAGTATCTTTTGCTTATCCCATATTTTAAAAGTTTCGTCAGGAGTTTTAGAATATCCAAAGTCATTAGCTCTAGAAAAAAATTGTTTTCCTCCATCAATTTTTCTAGCAGAAAGTAATTCTTGAGTTCTAATAATTCCTAGCTCTTCTCTTATTTCTGTTCCGATTAAATTTTGACCTCCAGAACCCCTAGTTAAAGATAAATATCCAGTGTTAAGTAGCTTTTCATTAGCGCAATAACTTATAAATCTAGTATTTTCATCATCAGGGTGAGCTGCTAAATAAAGAACATTACCTAACACATTTAATTTCTTTATATTTTGAAATATTTCAGCGCTATTCAGCTGTTGTGCAGTTGGTCCTATAAAAAGAGTAAAGAAAAAAAGATATATTGTTAAATAGCATTTCATAATCAAATTCAAATTAAGTTATTTTTTATTTACCAATCTATGGCTTACACCAATTACTATCATATCAAATAATGCACCTACTTCTTTGGAAAATATTTTCCCATTTGATATGTGATTATACCCTATAGACATGTAAGTGTTTGATTTTAAGTAGTAGGATATATGCCAGTAATGATGGAAATTGAGACCACTTTGAAGACCATCGTTTTTTTGAGCATTGGATTCTACCCAAACTACCGCAATTTGAGATTTAATAAATAGCTTACTTTGTAATTTAAATGACATTTCTTGTCCCATCCCTACCGCATTTCCCCCTTTTTCAGTTAAGTGAAAGACAGCCATTGGACTTATTGAAAATAATCGCTCATAATACATAGAATCTCCTTCATTTTTTTGAAAGCTTTTAGGGATATCCAATGACCTTTTAAATGGGAAATAAACTTGAGCAAAAACGGAAAAATTTTTAAGGCTATTTTCTATTACGTTTGCTCCTGGCAATCTGGATTTATAAACCCCAGTATTAATACTGTATTTAAATGTTGTTTTTTCTAGTTCAAATTGAACCTTTTCTAATTGAGAAACACAATTAACAGATGAAAAAAAAACTGATGCGATTATTAAAGTTCGAAGATTCATTTTTGTTTCTAGGAATATAAACTAACTTTTTGAGCTTCTACATCTAAACTGAGATTAATCCCTAAAGGAATTGTTACATTTTCGTCCTCGTGTCCCGAAGGAAAATTAAAGACAATTGGAAAACTAAATTCAGTAACTTTTTGTAAAATAATATTTTCTATTGATGATCCAAAAGAAGTTGAATTATCTTTAATATTTGAAAACGATCCAACAATAAGTCCTTTAATTTGATGAAAAACTCCAGCATATTTGAGTTGCCAGACCATTCTATCAATTTTATAGTAATATTCATCTATTTCTTCAATAAATAGAATTTTATTTTCAAAATCGGGCTGATAATTAGTCCCTATACAAGAGCACAATACAGCTAAATTCCCTCCAGTTATTGATGCATTAATATTACCAAGAACATTAAAATCTGATGGATGAATTTGATAATTTATGGATTGATCAAATAAAAAGTTCTTCAAAGATTTTATTGTGTTTTCTGTATTGTCTAAAATGTTGATTGGCATAGTGCCATGAATAGATGCGGTATTTAGAATAATATTTGAAAAACAATGTAAATTAGTAATGTCCGAATATCCTATAATCCATTTTGGATTGTCAATAAAAAAAGAAGGATTCAAACCTTGTAAAATTTGTGTTGTGCCATACCCTCCTCTAAAACACCAAATTGCTTTTGCTTTGGGATGGTCTAATGCCCACTGAAAATCATTTCTTCTCAAAGTTTTATCGCCTGCAAAAACTCCATTTTCTTCCATTAAATTTTCAGAAAGTAGGGGAACCAAATTCCAACTTTTTAATAGTTCTACAGCCGCATTTAATTCATTTTTATTTACTTTTCTAGCTGGCGCCAATATAATTACTTCGTCAGACGATTTTAATTTTGGTGGAATTTGCATTTCATTTAGTTTCTTAACGATAAAAATAGCATATTAACTTATATTTGGCCAGCAAAAATTAATCTTTGAAATATCCCAAGAGACATACCATCACAGCCGCATTACCCTATGCTAATGGACCACTTCATCTAGGGCATTTATCTGGAGTATATATTTCAGCAGATATATATGCAAGATTTTTGAGGTCTAATGATGAAGATGTAGCTTTTATTTGTGGTTCTGACGAACATGGTGCAGCAATAACTTTAAGGGCCAAAAAAGACGGGAAATTACCGAAGGATATTGTAGATATTTATCATTACAGCAATAAAGAAGTTTTTGAAAAACTAGGTATTAGTTTTGATATTTATGATAGAACATCTTCTAGGGAACACCATCAAACAGCTCAAGACTTATTTTTACAGTTAGAAAAAAAAGGGGCTTTCATTAAAAAAGAATCAGAACAATATTTTGATAAAGAATTCGATCAGTTTTTAGCCGATAGATATATAACAGGAACTTGTCCTAAATGTGGTGCTGAAGATGCTTATGGAGATCAATGTGAAAAATGTGGAAGTACTCTAAGCCCAACTGAACTTATCAATCCTGTTTCTAAACTAAGTGGAAAAACTCCAGAATTAAAAAAAACTACTCATTGGTATCTGCCACTTGATAGACATGAAAAGTGGTTAAGGGATTGGATAGAAAAAGGGAAATACAAGGACCGTCAATTGCATAATGTGCAAGATTGGAAAAACCAAGTAGTAGGTCAATGCATGAGTTGGATAAAATCTGGGCTTCAACCTCGCGCTATTACTAGAGATTTAGACTGGGGGGTTAAAGTTCCTTTAAAAAATGCAGAAGGAAAGGTACTTTATGTTTGGTTTGATGCTCCAATTGGGTATATTTCAGCAACCAAAAAATGGGCTCAAAAAAAAGGAAAAAATTGGGAAGACTATTGGAAAAACAGCAATACCAATTTAGTACATTTTTTAGCAAAAGATAACATTGTATTCCACACCATTATTTTTCCTACTATACTTTCAGAACTAGGAGATTATATATTACCAAAAAATGTTCCAGCAAACGAGTTTTTAAATTTAGAAGGAAAGAAACTAAGTACCTCTCAAAACTGGGCAGTATGGGGAAAAGATTATTTAAATGATTTTCCTGGACAAGAAGATGTACTTAGGTATGTTCTGTGTTCAATTTCACCAGAAAATAAAGACAGTGATTTTTCTTGGAAAGATTTTCAGTCCAGAAACAACAATGAATTAGGGGCCATTTTTGGTAATTTTGTAAATAGAACTTTAGTACTTACTCAAAAATATTATGCTGGAGTCGTTCCTGTTAAAAATGACCTTTCTAAAATTGATAATCAAGTTTTAAAAGTAGTTTCCAAGACTCCAGAGCTAATAGCTAGTGCATTAAAGTCATTTAGGTTCAGAGATGCTTTGATTGAAGCAATGAAATTAGCCAGAGCTGGGAATAAGTATTTGGCAGAAACAGAGCCTTGGAAATTAATTAAAACAGATCCGGAACGAGTTAAAACAATTATGAATATTGCTATGCAAATAACCGCTAATTTGGCTATCATTTTTGAACCATTTATGCCACACAAAGCTAATGATTTGGCAAATTTAGTTAACATGGAATTACCAAAATGGAGTAAAGCAGGAAAATCCAATTTAATAAAAGCAGGGCATCAGATTAATAAACCTCGTATTTTATTTACAAAGATTGAAGATATTCAAATTACTCAGCAAATCGCAAAGCTAAAAAAAGCACCTAAAAAATCATCAAAATTTCCTCCTATGAAAAATGAAATTACCTTTGACGAGTTCATGAAAATGGATATTAGAGTAGGCACTATTAAAGCTGCAGAAAAAGTAGAAAAAGCAGATAAATTATTAAAACTAACTATAGACACTGGTGTGGACATTAGAACAGTGGTTTCTGGGATTGCTGAACATTATAAGCCTGAAGAAATTATTGGTCAAAAAGTAAGTGTTTTATTGAATTTAGCTCCTAGAAGAATACGGGGTATAGAATCACAAGGCATGATTTTAATGGCTGAAAGTCAGCAAGGAGAATTAGCTTTTATTTCCCCCACAAAAGATTTAGAATCTGGAAATACAATCCGGTAAGCTGGTAAAACTCTTCAGCTAATACTAATGTTCAAGTGTATGATATTTATGAAAGTTTCATTAAAAAAATAAACCATATTAAAAATGGTGAAAATTTAAATTCCGGTTTTTATAGGCTAATTATAAAGAATGCAGTTTTTTCAGAATATGAAATGGTTAAAGTAATTAAAGAAGACTATTTATTGTTTAATTATTTGTTAAGTATTGCAATTTTACTTAGTGTTTATTGTTGAGATTTTAACTTTTTTGTTTTACCAAGTTATTCATCCCTTTATAAATCAGTTTTCAATAATATCCCTAAAAAATATTTACATTTTTAAATTGTATTTGGAATTTCAATTATTAAACAAATGCAAATTGAATTTTTGTAATTATTAGATTAGTTTTAAAAATAAAAATGTCGTTACGTACTTACGAAAAAAACGCTAAAGTTGTAGAAGAAGCTCGAGATCTCGACGAAGTAGTAATAGATAAAAGAACTAGATGGAGAGCAAATTCTGCAAAAGCAAATCAAAGACAACGAAGATACAAGAAGCGCCTAACCAAACAATTGCTAATACTTAATAAGTGAAAGAGCAATTTTTCAACTGTCCCTATTGCTGGGAAAAAATTTCTATGTTAATTGATACCTCTATTTCTTCTCAAATCTATATAGAAGATTGTGAAACTTGTTGTAATCCAATTCAACTTAACTACACATCCTTAGGCGGAGAAATTATCTTCTTTGATGCAATATCTATAGAACAATGATTTAGTTAAATTATATAATTTCTGGTGTTTTGTTTCACCCTTTGAACTAAAAGCTACTCATTAGTTTATGCAAAATACTTAAATACAGTAACTTAGATAGACAAAACCAACAAGGGCTCCTTTTAATTGATACGTTGCATACTGTGAAATTAATTAAAGCTAAAAAGAATGATTTTTCCCCTCACAAATGTGACTATTTAAAACCTTCTTATAGCATAGATTCGGCTAATAAAACTAACCCACCAGTAATTTCAAACATTCATATTTGGTTATTTCTCTAGAATGCCAAATATTTAAATTTCGTCTCTGTATTTTTCCATTATTTTAAAAATTTATCTGTTGTGAGAAAAATTATTACTATTTCCTTTAGGAAAATCATTAACCCTAAGAGTCAAAACCTTTAAAATTTAAACTTTTTAACAAAAAAAGACTCTTTTTTGATGATTTTTGACCGTTTTTGACCGTTTTTGACCGTTTTTGACCGTTTTTGACCGTTTTTAGTAATAAACTATGTTTTTCTATTATAAATAAATTTATTCACTTAAAATTATTTAAACAATTTTCTTAAAATTTCATAAAAGTAAGGAGATTGATTTAATATATTTTAGATTTATAGATATGTCCAATCCAAATTTTAAATCTGGTTTCGTATTTAAAAAATATGAAGCAAAAAATCAATCACCATTTGACAAGCTTTTTGATATTTTTAAAGAACTTATTACCCATACATCAGGAGATTTTGACGAAGCTATAGATTGGCTTAAACAACTAGACGGGGAGTATAAACTTACCGATAAAGAATACACAATAGATGACTTTATTGAAGAACTTAAAGAAAGAGGATACATCCGTGAAGAAATAGAATCAGATGGGAGTGGAAATATTACTTTAACTGCTAAAACCGAGCAGGCAATCAGACAACAAGCCCTCAACCAAATTTTTGGTAAAATTAAAAGAAATGGAATGGGGAACCATAAAAGTAATAAACAAGGAATTGGTGATGAACAAACTGGTGAATTCAGAAGTTTTCAGTTCGGAGATCCTATTGAAAAGATATCTATTACTGAGTCTTTAAAAAATGCCCACATTAATCATGGAATAAATAACTTTTCGTTAAATGAAAATGATTTAATTGTAGAAGAGTCTTTTCATAAAAGCCAAATGAGTACGGTTCTGATGGTAGATATAAGTCACAGCATGATTCTATATGGAGAAGATCGAATAACCCCTGCTAAAAAAGTGGCTATGGCTCTTTCTGAATTTATCAAAACTAGGTATCCTAAAGACAGCATAGATATTTTAGTCTTTGGTAACGATGCTTGGCCAATAGCTATTAAGGATTTGCCCTATCTAAAAGTAGGTCCTTATCATACCAATACTGTGGCTGGACTTAGTTTAGCTATGGATATGCTGAGAAGAAAAAGAAATACTAATAAACAAATATTTATGATTACAGATGGAAAGCCTAGCTGTATTAGATTGTCAGATGGCAGGTATTATAAAAACAGTAACGGATTAGACCCATATATTACCACCCAATGCTATGCTATGGCACAACAGGCAAGAAGGCTTCATATTCCTATTACTACGTTTATGATTGCTGAAGATCCATATCTTATGCAATTTGTCAAAGAGTTTACAGCAGCAAATAAAGGAAAAGCATTCTACACAGGTCTTAAAAATCTTGGAGAAATGATTTTTGAAGATTATGAGTCTAATAGAAAAAAAAGAATTAAATAAAATGAATTATCAAAAAATTAAAACATTAAAAGATCTGAAAAAATCAGGTTATACTCAACTTACTATAAAAGATGAATTAAGAAAAAATTTGATCCATAATATTGAGAACGAAATTAATATCTTTCAAGAAATTCACGGATATCAAGAAACGGTAATTCCCGAATTAGAACGTGCAATACTATCAAGACATAATATTAACTTACTTGGATTACGAGGTCAAGCAAAAACCAAAATTGCTCGTCTTTTAATCCAACTCTTAGATGAATATATTCCATTTGTAGAAGGTTCAGAAATATATGACGATCCCTTTTCACCTCTATCTAGATTTGGTATAGAAAAAATCAAAGAATTAGGCGATCATACCCCCATTTCTTGGCTTCATAGATCAGATAGGTTTGCAGAAAAATTAGCAACCCCTGATGTAACAGTTGCAGATCTTATTGGGGATATAGATCCTATAAAAGCTGCCAATCTTAAGCTAAGTTATGCAGATGATAGAGTCATCCATTACGGAATGATTCCTAGAGCCAATCGTTGCATATTTGTAATTAACGAATTGCCAGATTTACAAGCTAGAATACAGGTATCGTTATTTAATATTCTTCAAGAAGGCGATATGCAAATAAGAGGATTTAAATTGAGATTGAATCTTGATATTCAATTTATTTTTACTGCCAATCCTGAAGATTATACCAATAGAGGCAGTATTGTAACCCCTTTAAAAGACAGAATCGGCTCTCAAATACTAACCCATTATCCTAGAGATTTAGAAATAGCGAAAAAAATTACTTTTCAAGAAATTTCATCTTCTTATTCTCAAAAAAATAATATTCACATTCCTGAACTAGCTAAAACACTTTTAGAGCAAATAAGTTTTGAAGCAAGAAAAAGTGAATTCGTAGATGAAAAAAGTGGGGTAAGTGCAAGGTTAAGTATAACTGCCTTAGAGAATTTATTAAGTAGAGCCGAGCAAAGGCTAATTAGAAGTGGTGCTCGAAATACCACTTTAAGACTTTCAGATTTTAATAGTATTATTCCATCTATAACTGGGAAAATAGAATTAGTTTATGAAGGAGAACAAGAGGGAGCAGAATTTGTAGCTAATCAACTTATAGAAAATGCTGTAAAAACCTTATTCAATCAATTATTTCCAAAAATTGAAAAATTAGAAAAAAAAAATATAGAGAGTCCTTACGATGAATTGGTTAACTGGTTTTTTAACGAATCCGGATTTGAAATATTAAACGATATTTTAGATGAAGATTATCAAAATAAACTGATGTCAATTGGTCCACTTAATAACTTAGTTAGAAAATATCAACCAGAAACCCCTAAGAAAGATCTTTCATTTTTAAAAGAATTTGTTCTTTGGGGATTGGTGCAATTTAAAAAATTAAGTAAAGTTCAATACAATCAAGGAATTCAAATTCAAGATCCCTACGGCAACTACATTAATAATATTTAGTTGGTAAAAAAGTAAAAGCATATTTTGAATAAAAAATTATTTTTAGAAAAAATCAGCACTAATTTTCCATTCTCTTTTACTAAAGAACAAGAAAAAATTATAAATGAACTATCTGATTATATTCTTTCGATTAGTACCAGGAATATCTTCTTACTTAAAGGGTATGCTGGAACTGGAAAGACAACTTTGATTTCAGCTATAGTCAAAAGCTTATCATCAGTAAATAAAAAACCTTCTTTGCTTGCTCCTACTGGAAGAGCTGCTAAAGTGTTAGCTAATTATGCTAAAAAAAGTGCTTCTACAATTCATAGAAAAATTTACTGGATTAATACCAACAAACAAGGTAATACTTATATTAAGTTAAAAGAAAACACTCATACTAATACTATTTTTATTGTTGATGAGGCCTCTATGATTCCCAAATCTTCGGATAAAGGTTTTGCAAATAGATCTTTATTAGATGATTTAATAGAATATGTTTATGATGGTATAGGTTGTAAATTAGTTCTTATTGGCGATACCGCCCAGCTGCCCCCAGTACACTTAGATATTAGTCCAGCTTTAGACGAAGCTTTATTAACTATAAATTACAATAAAGAAATTATTTGTGCTAGCCTGGTTGAAGTAGTTCGTCAAACAAAATCATCAACTATTCTCTTAAATGCTACTCGGATTAGAAAACAAATTTCTAATCGGCAATTCCATTTGCCTCAACTAGAAACTAGTGAAGATGTAATTAGAATAAAGTCAGGTGATGAACTTCAAGAATATTTAGAGGATAATTATAGTCAAAGTGGAATTGCGAACACCATTGTTTTATGTAGGTCTAATAAAAGAGCAAATATTTACAATCAGCAAATACGTTCAAGAATCAGATATATAGAAGAAGAAATCGTAAATGGTGATTTATTAATGGTTGTAAAAAATAATTACTTCTGGTTAGGAGATAAAAATCAGTCTGAGCTAATAGCTAATGGCGATATTATTGAAGTAATTAGTGTTAATGAAATAGTAACTAAATACGATTTTAAATTTGCTAATGTCACAATTAAATTAGTAGATTTTTTAGATGGAAAAGAATTAGATGTAATTGTAATGTTAGATACTATTAATTTAGAAACCCCCTCACTTCCTTATGAAGAATATCAAAAACTTTATCAGAAAATAGCTTTAGATTACAAGGGCAGTGACGCTAAAAAGAAAATTAAAGAAAATAAATATCTGAATGCCCTTCAAATAAAATTCTCTTACTCAATAACATGTCATAAATCTCAGGGAGGTCAATGGGAAAATGTTTTTGTGGACCTTGGTTATTTTAAGAGCGAGATATTAGATTTAAGTTATTTAAGATGGTTATACACTGCTATAACTCGTGCCTCGAAAAAGCTATATTTAATCAATTTTAATAACAATTTTTTTGCTTGAATTTACCATTTGAAATATTTCATTCTATTGATGAATTAGATATTAATCTATGGAACTCAAAAATACATTCACCCCAAATATTTTTAGAGGCTGAATTTTTACAAATTTTTGAAATCAATCTAGATTTAAATGAAATCCTTCCATTCTATATAAGTTTTAAAAATGGGATAATTTATGGTCATTTAATAAAAATTGAGGGTAAAAAAGTTGCCAATTATATCAATAATAAAAAATACAGTATAAAAAAACAGTTATTGAAAAATATAGATCTTCGTTTTTTTTGTTTTGGCAATACTCATTTATCTAATATTTCTTCAAACTCCTTTCAAAACAGAAGCATTAAAGAAGAAGATTTAAATTTATTAATTGCTTATATAAGCAAAAAATATAAAATCAATTTCTTTTTGCTTCCAGACCATTTTATAAAGTCATTAGAAAAAAAAAATCATTTATTCCTTTCCTCAGAATTTAATATTGACCCAGATATGGTTTTAAAATTAGATTCCAAATGGACTTCTTTTAATGACTATTCTAATGCGGTTGTTTCAAAATATAAAAAAAGAATCCGAAAAGTTTTTAAAGACAGTTCTTTTTTGGAAATGAAAAAAATACCTTCTCAAAATATTAAAGCGCTTATCCCCAATCTACAGAAACTCTATCTCAATGTTCATGATAAATCTTCTTTTTCAGGTCCTGGATTAAATTTAAAAACCTATATAGATTTTGCTAATTATTCCAAAATTGAGTTTTCGTTATATGTGTATTCCTTAAATAATCAAATGGTCGGGTTTTCATCTGAGTTTTATTTCCATGATAAATTGTACTCTTATTTTATAGGGTTGGATTATACTTATAATAAAAAATTCAGTCTTTACAATAGAATATTATATGATTCCATAAAGCATGGTATAGATAAAAAGGTTAGTCAAATTGTCTATGGTAGAACAGCTGCTGAATTCAAAAGTACTATTGGGGCAGTTCCTGTAAAGTCTAAAAGTGCTATTTATA
>MDSV01016655.1_pt1 | contig 18547 bp, 16 predicted proteins | sample 810851 | NCBI WGS metagenome assembly MDSV01 (sample SAMN05326640, study PRJNA326480) | marine metagenome | isolation source: seawater | place: Atlantic Ocean: North East | collected 2012 | reverse complement strand
CAGTTCAAGCCAGTGAACCGAGCCATTCCCCGCCGCCAGAGTCTTGTGCCTGTCATACATCACATAGACGACCTCACCGTGATATCGGGCGTTGTAGGCCGAAGCCAGAATGGATGCGGAAACAGCGAAGTTCAGGCCGATCAGCCATAACAGGAGTGAGGTCAATGTTTGCGCCTCTTTGTCTGCGCCGACGTTGCTTATGACTGGATACTGAATCCTGGGTTCATCGTCTTTAAGTACGCGCGTCAGAATGCTTTTTCCTGGAAAACCGGTTCTGTACTCGTGCGGCGGCACTTCGATCTCAAGTTCCCTGCTTTCATAGCGCTCCGAAAATCTGACATGCAGGTAATATCTCGTCTGATGATCTCGAGAGAAAAAATTGAATTGACGGCGGCGCCCCAAGACTTCGGCGCTCACAAATTCGCCCTCTCGTTCAAATCGGGCGAGCGTCTTAGAGCGGGAGATTTCCTGCATATGGAGAAGGGCAAATAGAACCGGCAGCACGAAGAGCCCGAACCCAAAGCAGCGCAGGAAAAAGAACGCGACTATTCTCATGCGTCGAAATCCTGTTGGTTTCAGGATCGAGTGTAAGTCCACACGACAGGGTTGCGCAAGGACGGGGCCTTCTATGCCTCGCCTGACGCTGTCGCGGCCGCAGTTCAAAAAGGCGAGAGGAGGGGGGCGTCGGCATTGCCGCGAAAACGAAAAAAAGGGCCGCGCGGTGGCGGCCCTTCTGAAAGCGTACTGAAAACGCGGCGCTTAGCGCTTGGAGAACTGGAACGAACGGCGGGCTTTCGCGCGGCCGTACTTCTTGCGCTCGACAACGCGGCTGTCGCGGGTCAGGAAGCCGCCGCGCTTGAGAACCGAACGCAGGCCCGGCTCGAAATAGGTCAGCGCCTTGGAAATGCCGTGGCGAACAGCACCGGCCTGGCCGGAAAGGCCGCCGCCGGTGACCGTTGCGACGATGTCGAACTGGCCGTCACGGGCAGCGGCGACGATCGGCTGCTGGAGGACCATCTGCAGCACCGGACGACCGAAATACTCGGAAAAATCCTTGCCATTGACGGTGATCTTGCCAGTGCCGGCCTTCACCCATACGCGGGCGACGGCGTCCTTGCGCTTGCCGGTGGCATAGGCGCGGCCGAGGTCGTCGACCTTGCGCTCGTGAACCGGAGCGGCGGGGGTTGCTTCAGCGGTCGCGGCGTCGCCAAGCGTCTTCAGATCGGACAGATCGGCCATTATGCGCTCCTCACATTCTTCTTGTTGAGCTTGGCAACGTCGAGAACTTCGGGCTGCTGGGCTTCATGGGGGTGGTTGGTGCCGGCATAGACGCGCAGGTTCTTCATCTGGCGGCGGCCAAGCGGACCGCGCGGAACCATGCGCTCGACAGCCTTTTCGATGACGCGTTCCGGGAAACGGCCCTCGATGATCTGGCGCGCAGTGCGTTCCTTGATGCCGCCGGGATAGCCGGTGTGCCAGTAGTAGACCTTGTCGGTGTACTTCTTGCCGGTCATCGCGACCTTGTCGGCATTGATGACGATGACATTGTCGCCGTCGTCAACATGCGGGGTGTAGGTGGCTTTATGCTTGCCGCGCAGGCGCATGGCAACGAGTGAAGCGAGACGGCCGAGGACGAGACCCTCGGCATCGATCACGATCCACTTCTTTTCCACCTCTGCGGGCTTCTGGGAGAAGGTAACCATTGTGTTGCTCTCGATTTTGATCCAGCCCCGAAGGGTGGACGTTTCTTGTTGCTTTGCTTGGGGTGAAGCCCAAGCCTGACGGCATAGTCGGTCTGGCCGGATATGCTGGCGGTGGTATAGAGCCAGGGCTGAAATTGGTCAAGAGTGAAAGAGTGGCGCCGATGCAATTTACTTCAATGAAATCAGTATCTTAAAAATACGGTATAATGATACCGTATTTTGTTGTGCGTTTATAGCTGCCGATCTCCCCATGAGTCATACTCGGGCTTGACCCGATCATCCAGGCCACACGGAGAATGTCGCCTGGCCCCGCGGGTCAAGCCCAAGGGTGACGCACGGCGGGTGAGGGGGAGTGCCCACGACAGAATATCGCGCGATAGGCGGCTTGAGTAACGCGTATCAGGACACCTTCAACGCCGAATTAAGACCTTTACATCTGGCGATAAATATAAGAACATATAGAGAACAAAATCGGAGGTGAACCCCATGGCATTCGAACGCAGGATCAGCCTGATCACATTGGGCGTCGAGGATATCGCGGAGGCGACGGCGTTCTATGAGCGTCTGGGCTGGAAGAAATCATCCGCCTCGCAGGAAAGCGTCAGCTTCTTCGGGCTCAACGGGATCGCGCTTGGCCTTTTCGGAAGAAAGGCGCTGGCCGAGGATGCCGGCCTGAAGGGCGTCCCGGACGACAGGCCATCTTTTTCGGGCGTGACGCTTGCCTATAATGTCGGCTCAGAAAGCGAAGTGGATGAGGCGCTGGCCTTTGCCGAAAGCTGCGGCGCACGGATCGTCAAGCCGGCGGAAGAGGTGTTCTGGGGCGGCTATAGCGGCTATTTCGCCGATCCGGACGGCCATTTGTGGGAGGTCGCCTTCAATCCGTTCTCGCCGCTTGACGAAAACGGACACATGATCTTGCCGGATTAGCGCCCTTCAGCCATGCGCGCGGATGATGGCGAGGAACTCTTCGCCATAGCGCTGCAGCTTGGTTTGGCCGACGCCGGAGACCGAGAGCATTTCATCCGGCGTTTTTGGCCGTTCGGCTGCAAGCGCGATCAGCGTCGTGTCGGGGAAGATGACATAGGGGGGCACGCCGCCTTCCTTGGCGAGCGCGGTGCGGGTTTCGCGCAGCGCCTCGAACAGCGCGCGATCCTGCTCGGGAACGGCGGCGCGTTTGTCGCCGCCGCGTCTGGCCGAACCGGAGGAGCCGCCGCGCGTGGGGCGGTCCTTGCGAAAGCGGACGGGCCGTTCCTTGCGGAACACCGCGCGGGCCTCCGGCATCAGCTTCAGCGCGCCATAGGCCTCGTGGTCGACCGTGATCAGCCCGGCCGCCAGCAATTGCCGGTAGACCGATTGCCAGGTCTTGACCGGCAGGTCGCTGCCCGCGCCGAAGACCGGCATCTGCGCATGGCCGAAGCGTTCGGTGCGCTCGGTCTCCTTGCCGGTCAGCACATCGATCAGGTGACCGGCGCCGAAGCGTTCGCCGGTGCGGTAGATCGCGGCCATCGCCTTGATCGCGGCCTCCGTGCCGTCCCAGGTGTCGACCGGCTTCAGGCAGGTGTCGCAATTGCCGCAGTCGCCGGGATGGGCCTCACCGAAATGGGCGAGAATCGCCTGTCTGCGGCAACCGGACGTTTCGCAGATGCCGAGCAGCGCGTTGAGCTTGGCGCGCTCGACCCGCTTGATCTCCTCGACCGCGTTGCCGTTGTCGATCATCCGTCCGCGCTGCACCACGTCGGCCATGCCGTAAACCATCCAGGCCTCCGATGGCAGGCCGTCGCGGCCCGCGCGCCCGGTCTCCTGATAATAGGCCTCGACCGAACCCGGCAGATCGAGATGGGCGACATAGCGGACATTCGGCTTGTCGATGCCCATGCCGAAGGCGACGGTGGCGACCAGACAAAGCTCCTCTTCCTTCAGGAACGCGTCCTGATTGGCGTCACGGCGCTCGCGGTCCATGCCGGCGTGATAGGGCAGCGCGCGGATGCCCTGGCCGTTCAGCCATTCGGCGGTCTCCTCCACCTTGGCGCGCGACAGGCAGTAGACGATGCCGCTGTCGCCCTTGTGGCGAGTGAGGAAGTCCAGCAATTGCCGGCGCGGCTGGTCACGCTCGATGATCTCATAGGTGATGTTGGGCCGGTCAAAGGAGGTGGTGAAAACCGCCGCGTCCTGAAGCGCCAGCCGCTCGATGATATCCTCGCGGGTATGCGGATCGGCGGTCGCCGTCAGCGCCATGCGCGGCACGCCCGGAAATATGTCTTTCAACGCATCGAGCGCGCGGTATTCCGGGCGAAAATCATGGCCCCATTGCGAGACGCAATGGGCTTCATCAATCGCGATCAGCGCGATCTTCACATGCGCCATCATCTCGCGAAAACCGGCAGTCGCCATCCGCTCCGGGGTCACATAGAGGAGGTCGAGCTCTGCATTGTCGAGCCCGCGCCGGATCGCGCCATATTCCTCGCGCGAGAGCGTCGAATTCAGCGCCGCGGCGCGCACGCCAAGCTGTTTCAGCGCCTCCACTTGATCACGCATCAGCGCGATCAGCGGCGAAACCACCAGCGCCACGCCCGGCCGGCATAGCGCGGGCACCTGATAGCAAAGCGATTTGCCGGCGCCCGTCGGAAACAGCACCACGGCATCGCCGCCGGCGACCACCTGTTCGACAACGGCCTGCTGTTTGCCGCGAAAGGCGGAATAGCCATAAACGGATTTCAGGATGGAGAGCGGATCGGCGAGGTTTGACATGAAGAAGCCATAACGCCGCATGCGCCAAAGGCCAAGTCGGCAACGTGCGGGAAAGCTTCCGCCCACTGCCTTTTTCTTGCATTCGGCGGCGGTGAGAGCGATAAGCCGGAGCGAGAAAGCAAGGCAGGAAAGCATGGCAGGCACGAACAGCGAGCGTCCGCTTCTGGCGGAAGGCCCCGTGATCATTCTGGTCAACCCGCAACTGGGCGAGAATATCGGCATGGTGGCCCGCGCCATGGCCAATTTCGGCCTCGCCGAACTGCGCCTCGTCGAGCCGCGCGATGGCTGGCCGAGCGACAGCGCGCGCTCCGCCGCCTCCAAGGCCGATCATGTGATCGACGGCGTTCAGGTGTTCGACAGGCTGGAGGATGCGATTGCCGACCTCAATTTCGTCTACGCCACCACCGCCCGCAGCCGCGACGGCTTCAAGCCGGTGCGCGGACCGACCGTTGCCGCCGAAACGCTGCGCGCGCGCCACAGGGCAGGGGAACGCTCGGGCATCCTGTTCGGGCGCGAACGCTGGGGGTTGAAGAACGAGGAGGTGGCGCTTGCCGACGAGATCGTGACCTTCCCGGTCAACCCCGCCTTCGCCTCGCTCAACATCGCCCAGGCCGTGCTGCTGATGTCCTATGAGTGGATGAAATCGGGCATGGAGGACGAAAGCGCGACGCCGTTTCAGGCCGTCGAACAGACGCCGGCGACCAAGGAAAGCCTGTTCGGCCTGTTCGCCCATCTCGAGGAAGCGCTCGATGCGCGGGGATATTTCCGTCCCGCCGACAAAAAGCCTAAAATGATCGACAATCTGCGCGCAGTCTTTACCCGCAGGGCGATGAGCGCGCAGGAAATTCATGTGGTGCGCGGGGTGATTTCCGCGCTCGATCGCTATACCCGCAAGAACCCGCGCGGCCAGGATGGCGGCGATGAGCGATGACGGCCCGGTTCTGATCTTCGATTCCGGCATTGGCGGGCTGACCGTGCTGCGCGAGGCCCGCATGCTGATGCCGGAGCGCCGCTTCGTCTATATCGCCGATAACGCCGCCTTTCCCTATGGCGACTGGGAGGAGGCGGCGCTGCTCGAGCATCTGCTGCGGCTCTTCGGACAGTTGCTGGAGGAAATTCGCCCGGCCTGCGTGATCATCGCCTGCAACACGGCGTTCACGCTCGCCGGCGCGGCCCTGCGCGAACGCTTCCCCGAAACCGATTTCGTGGGGACCGTGCCCGCGATCAAGCCCGCTGCCGAGCGCACCGCCTCCGGCCTGATTTCCGTGCTCGCAACGCCCGTGACGGTGAAGCGCGACTACACCAAGGGGCTGATCGAGAGTTTTGCCGCGCACTGCCACGCTCGCCTCGTCGGCTCGCGCTATCTGGCGGCGCTGGCGGAGGACTATATCTGCGGCATTGCCGTCGCCGATTCGGCGCTCTGGGCGGAAATCGCGCCCTGTTTCGTCGAGGAGGAGGGCAGGCGTACCGATATCGTGGTGCTGGCCTGCACCCATTATCCGTTCCTCGCCAATCGCTTCCGCAAGCTCGCCCCCTGGCCGGTGGACTGGCTGAACCCCGCCGAGGCGATCGCCATGCAGGCCAAGCGCATGCTGGGGCCATCCACGGCCGCCGCCGATGGCGGCCCGAACCATGACTTCGTGATCTTCACCGGCGAAAACCTGCGCCCGGAAGCCGTGCGGCTGATGCAGGGCTTCGGCCTCAAGATCGCGGCGCGCCGGGCGGGCTGATCGACTGCAATTGCGGCCGGGACGGCTGCTGTGTGGCGCGGTGTTTTGCTGAATCGGTATCTTCCGATGGGTCATGCTCGTGCTTGACACGAGCATCCATGCAACACGGAAAACGGTCTTTAGACAACTCTCTCTCCCTCCATCTTGTCTCACGACTCGGGCTTGCCCCGAGGGTGCAACCACGCCTGCTGCGCCATCTGAGCGCTTTACCTCACGTCGCCGCAAGCAAGCCACCACAGCCGCCGATCTTGACGCGCGCTGCCTGGATCCTCGGGTCGAGCCCGAGGATGACGCCGAATAGGGGGAGAGGGCGGCCGCATCCTCTTGCGTCAATGTATTAGTGAGTTGCCCAACTTATATAAGTTAGTTACTCAACTCATAAGTTTGAGCCGTCGCCGATTGGAACACAGTCGGCTTGGCAGGCAGGTTGAGGGCTCATATGAGCCAGAGCGGAAACAACACCGCAGGGTGAGGCCGGAATAAGTAGGAAAGAGTTATGACCAGGAAAGACATGTCAAAACGCGAAAGGCTGGTGGAGGCGGCGGTCAATCTCGCCTACCGGCAGGGCTATACCCGCACCACGATCGCCGACATCGCGCGGGAATCCGGCGTACCCCTCGGCAATGTCTATTATTACTTCAAAACGAAGGACGACATCGCCACCGCGATCCTCGATCACCACAAAGGTGCGTTCGAGAGTCTGAAAACGGAACTGGCCGAATTGCCGTCGCCCAAGGCCCGGCTCGTCGCTTTCGTCAACAAGACCGTCGGCAATGCCGGGGAGATCGCCTTGAGAGGCTGCCCCGCGGGTTCGTTGAGCGCGGAGCTTCTGAAGGCCGGCGACAAGGCGGCGGTGGAAGCCTTTCCGCTGCTCGCCGCGCCAATGGAATGGATGGCCGAGCAGTTCGCCGAAATGGGTCATGGCGATGATGCCGAGGCGCTGGCGCTGCAACTGCAGGCGTCGCTTCAGGGCGCTTCGCTGTTGGCGCAGAACGCCCGCAACCCCGAGCTTCTGGCGCGCGAAGGCGCGCGGCTGAAGATGTGGATCAACGGGCTTTAAGGCCTCACCCGGCCGCCAGCCCCGGGATCGGCACGCCGAAGGTCTGGGCGAGCAGGACGAAGTTGAGGCTGAGCACGGCGATCGCGGCGAGAATGGCAAGCGCGCCGATCAGTCGGCCATTGGCGTATTCGCCCATGATCTTGCGGTTGCGGGTGAAGATCACCAGTGAAATCATCGGCACCGGCAGCGCGATCGAGAGGATGATCTGGCTGACGACCAGCGCCTGGGTTGCGTTGACGCCAAGGGCCACGACCACGAAGGCTGGCAGCATGGTGATCAGCCGTCGCAGCCAGATCGGGATCCGGAAGCCGACGAAACCCTGCATGATCATCTGCCCCGCCATGGTGCCGACGACGGAGCTGGAAATGCCCGACGCGATCAGCGAAACCAGGAAGACGGCCGCCGCAGCGCCGCCGAGCAGGGGCGTGAGCATATGGTAGGCGGTCTCGATTTCGGCGACCTCGCTGTGGCCCTTGTGAAACGCCCCCGCGGCCATCATCACCATCGCCATGTTGACCACACCCGCCACCGCGAGCGCCGCCACCACTTCGATATTGGAAAACCGCAGCACCCGCCGGCGTTCGGTCTCGTTCTTGACCGCGACCCGGTGCTGGGTGAGGCCGGAATGGAGGTAGACCGCATGCGGCATGACGGTGGCGCCGATAATGCCGACCGCAATCGCCAGCGCCGTGGCATCGGGAATGACCGGGCGAAAAAGGCCCGTCGCCGCCTCGCCCCAGGCCACGGGCGCGATGAAAAGCTCGATGATGTAGCAAAGCCCGATCACCCCGATCATGGAACCGATGATCAACTCCATCGGCCGGAATCCGCGGCGCTCGAACAGCAGAATGCCGTAGGTGACGACGGCGGTGACGCCCATGCCAGCCATCAACGGCATGTTGAACAGCAGCGCAAGCCCGATCGCCCCGCCGAGAAATTCCGCAAGATCGGTCGCCATCGCCGCGATCTCGCTGACGATCCAGAGCAGGATCACGACCGGCTTGGAGAACTCGTCGCGGCAGACTTCGGCGAGGTTGCGCCCGGTCACGATGCCGAGCTTGGCCGACAGTGCCTGAAACAGCATGGCGACCAGATTGGCGAACAGCACCACCCAGAGCAGGGTGTAGCCATAGCCCGCGCCGGCCTGGATATTGGTGGCGTAATTGCCGGGGTCGACATAGGCAATCGCGGCGATCACCGCCGGCCCGACAAACAGCAAAGCCGATCTCGGCCGCACCCGTCCGGAGGCGAGCGCCTGCTCGATGGCCGTATTGGTTCTGTCCGTCAGGGAGCGGCGTTTGGTCGGCAGATCGGTCATGGGGCGAGACATGTTGGATGAGTTTGGAATTATTAAAAATATAGCCTAGGCTACATTTTTGTCAATTGTCGTTATCATGGCGCGATCAAGGCCGTCCGCCAATGGCGATTTGCCTTGTCGGCCGCCACCGGATACAAACACAAGACAACAATTTACCCTCGGCTACAGATTGATCCTGCCTTTCAGAGAGAGACCGGTGAGCGACGATCAAAAACCATCCGATTGCGACGCCGCTGACCGGTTTTCAAAGGCGCGGTCCGAGCGCGCGAGCGCGCTTCTGGAAGACTATACCGAGCTGATCGCCGACCTGATGGCCGAACACGGCGAGGCGCGGATCGCGGATATTGCCCGCTCCATGGGTGTCGCCCACCCGACGGCCACCAAGGCGGTGGCGCGGCTGAAACGCGAGGGGCTTGCGACATCGCGGCCCTATCGCGGCGTGTTCCTGACGCCGGCGGGCGAGGCGATGGCGGAAAAGGCGCGGCAACGCCACCGGATCGTGCACAATCTGCTACTGGCCATCGGCGTGCCGGCGGAAGCGGCCGAACTCGACGCCGAGGGCATAGAACACCATGTCTCCGAAGACACGCTGCGGGCCTTTGCGGCCTTTCTGACCGCAAAGGGCGAGGGCGAGCGGCCGAAAGACTGAGGTCGTCGCGGCTGCTCAGTCCCAGAATGGCCGGCCGGCTTCCCTGCGGGCCTCCCCCGGCGTGACGCCGATATCCTTCAGGTGGTCGTCAGATAGTTCAAGCAGATCCATCCGCTGGCGCCGCCGCTGCGGCCAGCGGATGAAAAGGGCGTGGATCACAAGCCCGGCGGCGCGGCGGATGGCGCTGAAGCGGGCAAGGCTCCGGGCCGGGGCGGAGTCGCTCATGGGGGTATCCTCTCGTTTTCGGGAAGGTTTATGCCGTCGTCTCGCCCTTTGCTTCGGTCGTGACCGAAACGATCAGCAATGACGACGCGTGTCCCCGGTGCTAGTTTGGGCTCATGACAAACACGGTTTCCGCAAACACGCTCGCTTCCGTCGCTGCCCTGATCGGCGATGTCGCGCGGGCGAACATTCTGTCCGCGCTGCTGGGCGGCAAGGCGCTGACCGCCGGCGAGCTTGCCGGCGTCGCAGGCGTCACGCCGCAGACCGCGAGCGGCCATCTGGCCCGTCTTGTGGATGGCGCGCTGGTGGCGGTCGAAAAACAGGGCAGGCACCGCTATTTCCGGCTCGCTTCCGCCGATGTGGCCGAGACGCTGGAGCATCTGAGCCTGCTTTCGGCGGCTGGTCCGGCGCGCTATCGCCCCACCGGCCCGAAGGACGAGGCGATGCGGGTGGCACGCACCTGCTACGACCACATGGCCGGCGCGATTGCCGTCGGCATTGCCGATTCGCTGGTGCAAACGGGATGCTTGGAATTCGACGGCCCGGCGGGGCTGGTGACCGAAAAGGGCCGGGCTTTCCTCTGCGAGTTCGGGGTGCAGCTTGAAGACGCCCGGAAAAGCCGGCGGGCGCTGTGCCGCACCTGCCTCGACTGGAGCGAGCGCCGCCACCATATCGGCGGCTGGCTGGGCGCCGCCATGCTCGCGCGCTGCCGCGAGCGCCACTGGCTGCGCCCGGCGCGGGATGGCCGGGCGCTGACGTTGACGCGGGAAGGGCAGGCCGGCTTTGCCGCCACATTCGCGATCGATCCGGCGGTGCTGCGCATCGTCGCATGAGGCGGAAAACTGTGGGTAACGCCCGCCGCGGCACGACCGCGCCCGCACCGACCTGCTATAGCAGGACAGGCGGATATCCGCGTCCGCAAGCCTCCGGCAGGTTCTGACAAATCCATCCGAAACGAAGGTGAAGGCGAAGTGCAAGTCGACATCGATATGGGAACGACATCGACCGGTGACGTGGCCAGTCTCGATATCGAGGAATTGCTGGCGACCCGGCTTCTGGTGCAGGGCAATTCCGGCTCCGGAAAATCGCACCTTCTGCGCCGCCTGCTCGAGCAATCGGCCAAATGGGTGCAGCAGGTGGTGATCGACCCCGAGGGCGATTTCGTCACGCTTTCGGATGCCTTCGGCCATGTCGTTGTCGACGGCGAGCGTTCCGGGGGCGAGCTGATCGGCATTGCCAACCGCATCCGCCAGCACCGCGTCTCCTGCGTTCTGACGCTGGAGGGCCTCGAGATCGAGGACCAGATGCGCACGGCCGCGATCTTCCTCAATGCGCTGTTCGATGCCGATCGCGACCATTGGTATCCGGTGCTGACCGTGGTCGACGAGGCGCAGATGTTCGCGCCGTCGGGCGGCGGCGAGGTGGCCGAAGAGGTGCGCCGGCAATCGCTCGGCGCCATGACCAATCTGATGTGCCGGGGCAGAAAGCGCGGGCTTGCCGGCGTGATCGCCACCCAGAGACTGGCCAAGCTCGCAAAGAACGTCGCCGCCGAGGCCTCCAACTTCCTGATGGGGCGGACCTTTCTCGATATCGACATGGCGCGCGCTGCCGATCTGCTCGGCATGGATCGCCGTCAGGCTGAACAGTTCCGCGACCTCAAGCGCGGCAATTTCGTGGCGCTGGGCCCCGCGCTGTCGCGCCGCCCGCTCAAGGTGATCATCGGACCGGTGGAAACCTCGGCGCGTTCCTCCAGCCCCAAGCTGATGCCGCTGCCCGACAAGCCGGAGGATGTCGACGACCTGATCTTCACCCCCGATCCGGAAGATCTGGCCCGGCAGGCAGCCGCGCCGCGCCGGGTGACGCCGCGCCCGCGCCCGACCGTCGATATCATCGACCAGCTTTCCCAATCCGCCGATACAGCACCGGAGACGACGCGCGGCCCGCGCGCAAGCGCGATGAGCGACGAGGAGCGTGAGGACTGGATCACCATGACCCTGGCCGAAATCGCGGACGGAAAGGAATCGGCTTTCCGTTCGGATTCAGAGCTTTACCAGGATTTCCTGATGCGCGGTCGCATGAAGCGGATATCCGGCGCCCCACTGTCCATGTCGGATTTCCGCCGTCGGCTCGCCGTCGCCCGTTCCGGCGTCGATGACGCGATGGCCGAGAGCGAGGGGTGGCAGATGGCGCTGTCGCTGACGCCGCATGTCACCGATGACCTGCAGGGCGTGTTCCTGATGCTGGCCAAGGCAGCCCTTACCGGCGAACCGTGCCCCTCCGACGCCACGATCGCGCGCGTCTATGGCCCCCATTCCGCCCGCCGCGCCCGGCGTTTCCTCGACTGGTTCGAGGAGCAGGGCCTGATCGTGCTCCACACCGAGCCCGGCGGCAAACGCGTCGTCGCCTTCCCGGATCTCGACGCCAAGACCGAAGGCGGCGACCCCGACGCGCCGGCGGATGCGCCCGAGCGGCGAGATGCGGCGGAGTAGGATGCTGTCCGCTCCTCCCGCGCTGTTTCTCGCGTCCCGGATAGCCATTGTGGTGCGGCGTCTTGCTGAAATCGACACCCTCTCATGAGTCATGCTCGTGCTTGACACGAGCATCCAGGCAACACGGAGAACGCCGCCTGGACCCTCGGATCAAGTCCGAGGGTGACACCTGATAGGGGAGAGAACATCAGGCAGGCGAGGCGTGGACCACGCTACCCCGCGTTGAGATACCGGATCGCTTCATCGCGGCGGAACAGATAGAGCAGGGTCCTGAGCGCCGTGCCGCGCTCGCTCTTGAGCTCCGAGTCCTTGCTGACGATATAGCCGGCATCCTTGCGGGCGATGGCGAGGATGTCGCCATGGGCCTCAAGGCTGCCGAAGCGAAAGCCCGGTATGCCGGACTGGCGGGTGCCGAGAAGTTCGCCTTCGCCGCGCAGTTTCAGATCCTCCTCGGCAATGCGGAAGCCGTCATTGCTTTCGCGCAGCACCGAGAGCCGGGCGTGGCCCATTTCCGAGAGCGGCCCCTTGTAGAGCAGGATGCAGGAAGAGGCCTCGTCGCCGCGGCCGACGCGCCCGCGTAACTGGTGAAGCTGGGCGAGGCCGAAGCGCTCGGCATGTTCGATCACGATGATCGAGGCATCCGGCACGTCGACGCCCACTTCCACCACCGTGGTGGCGACCAGCAGGCGGGTCTCGCCCGAGCGGAACGCCTCCATCGCCGCGTCCTTGTCGGCGGACGACATCCGGCCATGGATCAGGCCGACCTTGTCGGGGCCGAGCGCCTTTGCCAGCGTTTCGTAGCGCTCCTCGGCCGACATCAGCTCGACGGCCTCCGATTCCTCGACCAGCGGGCAGATCCAGTAGGATTTTTTTCCTTGGGCCAGCGCATCGCGCAGCCGGCCGACGATATCGCCGATCCGCTCCAGCGGGATCGTGACCGTCTGGATCGGCTTTCGCCCGGCCGGTTTCTCGGTGAGGTTGGAGACATCCATGTCGCCGAAGGCGGCGAGCACCAGCGTGCGCGGTATCGGCGTTGCCGACATCACCAGAAGATGCGGCGCCATGCCCTTGGCCGTCAGCCTGAGCCGCTGATGGACGCCGAAACGGTGCTGTTCGTCGACGATCGCAAGCCTGAGATCGTGATAGGCAACATTGTCCTGAAACAATGCGTGGGTGCCGATCACGATCCTTGCCTCGCCGCTTGCGATCTTGGCCTCTATCTCCTTGCGCTCTCGCGCCTTCGTCTTGCCGGTCAAAAGGCTGACGGTCACGCCGGCTTTTTCGGCAAGGGCTGCGATGCCTTCATAATGTTGGCGCGCCAGAATTTCGGTCGGCGCCATCAGCACCGCCTGGCCGCCATCCTCGACCACGGCCAGCATGGCGAGCAGGCCGACAATGGTCTTGCCGGAGCCGACATCGCCCTGCAGCATGCGCAGCATCCGGGTTTCCGTCGACATGTCCTCGAGGATCGCCGTCACCGCCTGCTGCTGGCCTTCTGTGAGTTGAAAGGGTAGGGCGGCGCGCACCTTGTCCGACAGCGCGCCCGTTGCGCGCACCGGCCGGCCCCTGGCCCTGCGCATCCTGCTTCTGACCAGCGACAGCGAAAGCTGACCGGCCAGAAATTCGTCATAGGCCAGCCTGCGACGCGCCGGGGCCTGCGGCTCGATATCGGTTTCATCGCGGGGATTGTGGAGGGCGGCAAGCGCCTCGCCGGTCGTCGGAAAGCCCTGTTTCGCGACGATTGCGGGATCGATCCATTCGGGAAATACCGGAACCCGCGCAAGCGCCGATTCGATCGAGCGACGCAGGATTTTCGCCGAGAGGCCGGCCGTCATCGGATAGACCGGCTCCACCGTCGGCAGCGTGTCGGCTTTCTCGACCGGCACGATATAGTCGGGATGCACCATTGTCGGGCGGCCGTTGAACCATTCGGCGCGGCCGCTCACCACCACGGTCTCGCCAACCGGCAGCGATTTCTCCAGCCAGTCGGCCTTGGCGTGAAAGAAGGTCAGCGTCAGTTCGCCGGTCTCGTCGTGGAGATAAACCCGATAAGGCGCGTTGGAGCGGGAGGGGGCGGGCTGGTGGCGGTCGACGCGGCCTTCGACGGTCACGATCGCGCCTTCGGGCAGATGCGCGATGCCCGGCTTCAGCCGCCGGTCGATCACCGATGTCGGCGCATGGAAAACGAGATCGATGACACGGGCCTCGTCCTCGCTGCCCGTCAGCTTCATCAGCAGCTTGGCAAGTTTCGGCCCGATCCCCGCGAGCGAGGAGGCCGGAGCGAACAGGGGATCGAGCAGTGCGGGTCGCATATTTTTGAAATGTACCCGCTGAACGGCTTTGGCAAGGCTGACAAGCGCGAAACGAGCCGCTATAGAGGCCAATCAACAGAGAAGGTATCGAAATGACCGGTTTGAAGCGCACCAGCGCCGACCTCGACCCGCGGCGACGGCGCATGCTGTTTCGCGCGTGGCACCGCGGCATTCGCGAAATGGACCTGATCCTCGGCCAGTTTGCCGAGGACAATATCGCCGATATGGACGATGCGACGCTGGACCAGTTCGAGACGATCATGGCCGAGGAAGACGCCGACCTGATCGCATGGATCAATGGTGCTTCGCCCGTGCCGGACCATCTGCGCATGAAGCTGTTTGAAAGCATCGCCGCCTACCGGCCGGATTTCGATCCGGTCGAAAAAAACGCCTGAAACGCGCGAAAACCATGATTTCCGGATTCAACCCTAAGAAACTCGAAAGCCTGAGCGGTGCGGTGACCATCGCCAATGCCGTGCCGGGCACGGAGCCGTTTGTGCTGGCCGAAATGGCGCGGGCCGGGCAATCGGTGGCCTATGTCCTGTCCGACGGCCAGCGGATCGCCGATTTCGAGCAGATGCTCGGCTTCGTGGCCCCCGATATTCCGGTGCTCACTCTGCCTGCCTGGGACTGCCTGCCCTATGACCGGGTTTCGCCCGGCGCCGATACCGAGGCGCGCCGGCTTTCGGCGCTTGCCGGCCTTGTCGCCCATGCGCAAAAGCCGCATCCGGCAATCATTCTCGTCACCGTCAATGCGATGCTGCAGAAGCTGCCCCCGCGCGAAATCGTGGCCTCGCTCGGCTTTTCGGCCCGCGCCGGGCAGGTCATCGACATGGACCAGATCGTTCATCGTCTCGCCGATGCCGGCTTCGAGCGGGTGCCGACCGTCCGGGCCGTTGGCGAATATGCGGTGCGCGGCGGCATACTGGACGTGTTCGTCCCGGGCGCGGAAAACGGCGTCCGGCTTGATTTCTTCGGCGATACGCTGGAAACCATCCGCGCCTTCGATGCCGCAAGCCAGCGCACCATCGGCACGGTCAAGTCGCTCGAGCTCAACGCCATGAGCGAGGTGACGCTCGGCGACGACAATATCGCGCGGTTCCGCAAGAACTACCTCTCCATGTTCGGCGCTGCCACCCGCGACGACGCGCTCTATCAGGCGGTATCCGAAGGTCGGCGCTATGCCGGGATGGAGCACTGGCTGCCCCTGTTCTACGAGCGGCTGGAAACCATGTTCGACTATCTCGGCGGTTTCAGCGTCGTCGTCGATCACACCGCCCGCGAGGCTGCCGCCGAGCGCGCCGCTCTGATCGAGGACTATTATCAGGCCCGACGCACCAATATGGACGGCGCGCGCGGCGGCGCGCCCTACAAGCCCGTGCCGCCGGATACGCTCTATCTCGACGACAAGGCGTTTTCGGCCGGCCTCGATGCCGTCCGGTCAATCAGGCTGTCGCCGTTCAACGAGGCTTCCAGCGTTGGCAAGCCGGTGATCGCGCTTGAGGCCCATGCCGGCCCGCGCTGGGCGTCCGAGGCCAAGGCGCGCGATGACGACGCCCGCACCAATGTGTTCGAACAGGCGGTGCGCCATATCGCCGACAAGCGCGCTGGCGGCGGCAAGGTGCTGATCACCGGCTGGTCGGAAGGCTCGCTCGACCGGCTGCTGCAGGTGCTGAAGGAACACGGGCTAGAGAAGATCAAACCGATCGGCGCTCTGGCCGAGGTCGAAAAGCTTGGGCGGGGCGAGGCGGCCAGCGCGGTGATGAGCCTGGAGGGCGGGTTCGAGACCGGCGATCTGTTCGTCATCGGCGAACAGGATATTCTCGGCGATCGCCTGATCCGCAAGAACCGCCGCCGCCGCAAGGCGAGCGATTTCATTGCGGAGGTTTCCGGGCTCGATGAGGGTTCGCTTGTGGTCCACGCCGAGCACGGCATCGGCCGGTTCATCGGCCTCAGAACCATCGAGGCGGCGGGCGCGCCGCGCGATTGCCTGGAACTGCAATATGCCGACGACGCCACGCTGTTCCTGCCCGTCGAAAACATCGAACTCCTGTCGCGCTATGGCTCGGATGCCGCCGAGGCGACGCTCGACCGGCTGGGCGGCGGGGCATGGCAGGCCAAGAAGGCGCGGCTGAAGAAGCGCCTGCTCGACATGGCCGACGAGCTGATCGCCATCGCCGCCAAGCGCGCCACGCGGTTCGCGCCCGTTCTGGCGACGGAGGAGGGGCTTTACGACGAGTTCGCCGCCCGCTTCCCCTACGAGGAAACCGAGGACCAGTTCAACGCGATCGAATCGGTGCGCGGCGATCTCGGCCTCGGCCGGCCGATGGACCGGCTGATCTGCGGCGATGTCGGCTTCGGCAAGACCGAGGTTGCGTTGCGCGCAGCCTTTCTTGCGGCCATGAACGGGGTTCAGGTCGCCGTGGTGGTGCCGACCACGCTTCTGGCGCGCCAGCATTACAAGACCTTCGCCGAACGGTTCCGCGGCCTGCCGATCAAGGTGGCGCAGGCCTCGCGTCTGGTTCCCGCCAAGGAACTGGCGCAGACCAAGAAGGATCTTGCCGAGGGCAAGCTCGATGTCGTGATCGGCACCCACGCGCTGCTCGGCGCCTCGATCAAGTTCGCCAATCTCGGCCTGCTGATCATCGACGAGGAGCAGCATTTCGGGGTGAAGCACAAGGAGCGGCTGAAGGAGCTGAAGAGCGACGTCCACGTCCTCACGCTCTCGGCAACCCCGATCCCGCGCACGCTGCAGCTTGCCATGACCGGCGTGCGCGAATTGTCGCTGATCACCACGCCGCCGGTTGACCGGATGGCGGTGCGCACCTTCATCTCGCCCTTCGATCCGCTGGTGATCCGCGAGACGCTGATGCGCGAGCATTTCCGCGGCGGCCAGAGTTTCTATGTCTGCCCGCGCCTTTCCGATCTTTCGGAGGTCGAGGCCTTTCTTCAAGCGGAAGTGCCGGAACTGAAGGTGGCGGTTGCCCACGGCCAGATGGCGGCGGGCCAGCTCGAAGACATCATGAATGCCTTTTATGACGGCAAGTATGACGTGCTGCTGTCGACCACGATCGTGGAATCCGGCCTCGACGTGCCAACCGCCAACACGCTGATCGTCCACCGCGCCGACATGTTCGGCCTCGCCCAGCTCTATCAGTTGCGCGGGCGCGTGGGGCGCTCCAAGACGCGGGCCTTCGCTGTGTTCACGCTGCCGGTCAACAAGCGGCTGACCGATACCGCCGACCGCCGGCTGAAGGTGCTGCAATCGCTCGATACGCTTGGCGCGGGCTTCCAGCTTGCAAGCCATGACCTCGATATTCGCGGCGCTGGCAACCTGCTTGGCGAGGAACAGTCCGGCCATATCAAGGAAGTCGGCTTCGAACTCTACCAGCAGATGCTGGAAGAGGCGGTGGCCGAGGCCAAGGGCGACGAGGATGCCGGCGGCTCCGACTGGTCGCCACAGATCGCGCTCGGCACATCGGTGATGATCCCGGAAAGCTATGTTCCGGATCTCAACCTGCGCATGGGGCTCTATCGCAGGCTCGGCGAACTGACGGATGCGACCGATATCGACGGCTTCGGCGCGGAGCTGATCGACCGCTTCGGGCCGATGCCGGAAGAAGTGCAGTCGCTCCTGAAGGTGGTGTTCATCAAGTCGCTTTGCCGGATTGCAAATGTCGAAAAGCTCGATGCCGGGCCAAAGGGGATCGTGGTGCAATTCCGCAACCGCGAATTCCCCAACCCTGCCGGCCTCGTGCAGTTCATCGCCGAAAACAGCGTTTCGGCCAAGATTCGCCCCGACCACAGCATCTATTTCAACCGCGACCTGCCGACGCCCGACAAGCGCCTTGGCCAGGCGGCGATCATCATGAACAAGCTGTCGAAGCTCGCCGCAGCCTGAAAACGCCCGCCGTCACCGCTTTGCCGCCCGAGGCGAAATCGGCGACATCGTAACGCGCGATGACGGCGAGTTCATGCAGAGGCAGATGGTCCCGGAAGGGATCTCCGATCAGAATATCCGCGCCCGTTTCGGCGAACGCGTTCAGGGTGGCAAGGGTTCGCTCGGCGGTTTTGGGGTCGTAGAAGACATCGCCCGCCAACACGACGGCCGGCTCCGGATTCGCGGCATGGGAACTGTATTGGGCGTCGCCCCTTGCTCCCATTACTCTCTCCCGCTGACGGGAGAGATGCCCCGACAGGGGCAGTGAGGGTGGCGCGGCATCTCGTCTCGTGAGGGCGTTCGCGGTGATAGACTCCCCCCTCACTGTCGCTTTCGCGACATCTCTCCCCTCCGGGGCGAGAAGATTGGGGGGCTG
>MDSV01010328.1_pt1 | contig 18547 bp, 16 predicted proteins | sample 810851 | NCBI WGS metagenome assembly MDSV01 (sample SAMN05326640, study PRJNA326480) | marine metagenome | isolation source: seawater | place: Atlantic Ocean: North East | collected 2012 | reverse complement strand
CCTCCACCTGCACCCACTAATTTTCCTCCAGACGCTCCATTTTTCAAACCTAATTCATACAGAAATTTTATTCTAGGATTGATTGTTTCAGGAGATCTAAGAAGTTTACATTCCCATTGTTCATTAAGAATCTCGGCGAATTGATCAAGATTTCCTTTTTCTAAAATTTTTTTACTTCTGTAGCCAAGCTCTTTATTAAATTTTAAGTTATCTATAATCGATTTATTGTTTTTCTTTGTTTTAAAATTTTGTTTTTTTAAAATCAAATCAGCACTTCTTGAAAATTTAGTAAAAAAAAGACATAAATTGTCTTCTAATGTTTCTAATATGGAGTTAGATATTTTTAAAGGTTTTACAATTACTTTATTTTTTGTAAATTCATATGAATTTATTCCACCATAAACAGAACTGAATTGATCTTGTTTTCCTACATTTCTTTTCAGATCATTTATTTCAATTTGGCATGCTTTTTCAGCCAAGTCGTAGTGCCCTATAGACTGATTTTGAAAAGAATAAACTGCTTTGATTAAGCCAGCTGTGAACGATCCTGATGAACCTAATCCTGTACCTGCTGGTACGTCTGCTGCCACTTGTAATTCAATTTTTTTTTGATTAAGAAAATACCTCTGAAAAACTTTTTTTATAATTGGGTGCTTAATATCACTAACATTCTTAATTTTTTCATAATTGGAATATTTTAAAAATATATAATTTTTAAAAGGTCTATATAAATTAATATAAATATATTTATTGATTGTTGCCGAAATTAAAAAACCACTATTTTGATTATAAAAAGATGGTAAGTCAGTACCACCTCCTCCAAATGTAATTCTTAATGGGCTTTTTATTGTTATCATTTTTCAAAATATAAAATTAATTTTTATTGATATTAAACCTAATCATTTTTTTTATTTATTAAACTTATTTTTAATATTATTGTGCATCAAATTTCTTTGTAGCCATTAAGTGTTTGATCGGCACAATTTTTCCAAGAGAACTCTTTAGATCTTTTTAATCCATATTCGATAATTTCTTTTAAAGAGTTTGTTGAATTAAGTGTATTTTCAATTTTAAATGATAAATCTTCAACACTTAGTGGGTCAAAATAAGGAATGCCTTCTCCGCCAACTTCCGTTAATGCTCCTCCTTTACTGGATATAACTGGACATCCTAGACTCATAGCTTCTAAAATAGGTATGCCAAATCCTTCATACAATGAAGGATAAATTAGTGCCAAAACATTAGTATATATGTAGGATAAATCATAATCATTATCATCAAAGAAAAGTATCTGATCATAGTTTAATTTATTTTTTTTAATTACATCAAATTCATAACTTCCTGGTTTCTCTCCACCGAAAAATATTATCCTAAAATTATTTCTTAAAATTTTAGATATTGCATAAGCTCTAATTAAATTTTCATAATTTTTATAACCATATCTACTACCCACAAAGAGCAAACAATCAGAAAATTCTTTTTTGGTTTCTTGATTGAAATTAATATCTTCAAATCCAGATGACAAATATGAAACCTTAATTTTATCATCATTTATATTAAAATATTCTATTAAATCTCTCTTAGTTTTATGAGAAATACAAAAAATTTTATCTGCTCTATTTACGGTGTCAAATTTCATTTGAGTAATTTCTTTAGATGCTTTTGAATACTTTGGATAGATTTCATTAATCATATCGTAAACAGTACAAACAATTTTTGTTTTATTATTGTAATTTTTTTTTGAATAATAGGACTCATGAACTATATCAGGTAAAAATTTTTTTATAAATTTGTTAGAATAATTATGGTTAATATTTTCATACAATTTGTTTGCTTGTGATGGCAAAAACTTAAAAAAAAATGCTTTTTTGTTTTGAGTTTTAATTTTATTTAAATATTTGTTTTTATGAATTGGGCAAATAAATTTTAAATCATGGTTACGTCTTAAAAATTCTTCACCTAAATTAAAAAAATAGTTTGAAATACCACCAATTTTCTGTTGATAAAAAATTTTATAATCAAATATAATTTTCATTAAAATAAATTTAAAAAAACAATTTACAAAACTTTTTCCAAAGGAAGTTGATTAAATATTTTTTTTTCTTCTTCTAAATTTCTTTCTGCAATTTTTCCTGATTTGTCTCTAAGTTCATTAAATGAATTAATATGGAAGCACTCTTCAGGAGTTTTTTTTTTAATTTTTGTTTTTTCTAGTTCAGAATTACTAACAAAAAATGCATTATTGCCATTTAAGTTAGTTCCAACTAAAGAATAGTCTTTTGTTTTTGCAAGCATGTTTAATGCTTTTAAGGATGCACCAAAATATATCGATGAATAATGTGCTACTGTTCTATCAAAATTTTTATTGTATGGTACTACTACCGACTTATCTGATCCAAAACGTGCATTGTATTCAATTACAATAATTTTAGGTTTTACAACTTCTAATGATTTCCATATCCAATAATCATTTCCATCAACATCAATGCTCATTAATCCAATTTCTTCATTTTTTAATTTACTTTCAATTATTTCATTAATATTTTCTGCAGTAATAAATTCTTTTTCAGCAATTAGATTATACCTCCAATAATACTCTTTTCTTTTAATCTTACTTATATTTTTATTTGAGCTGTCAAAAATTAATCCTTTCCAATTTCTTGCTTCAAGCAGAAATCTTGTATTTGCCTCCTCAAAATCCTCTACACCAAATTCGATAAATGTTTGATCTTTAATTTCTATTTTTTTAATTAAGTAGTTAATTATACCGTCTTCACCAAATTGAGAGAAAATTTTTAATTCATGATCATTTATATTTTCACTATCATTTTTTTTTTCTAGCAAAGATTTACCAGTCAAAATTTTTAACTCTGTTAGTTTTTTATCAATATTTTCAATATTGAGTAACCTGTTCATTATATTTTTTATAAAACTAATCATGATAAAATTTATATTTTTAATTACATATCATTTAAATTCTTGACGTTCATTTTTTGAACGTTATATATGACTTATGATAGAAAATGAAGAACATTTTAAAATACTAAGAAAAATTGGCAAAAAAGAGAGGTCGTCTCAAAGAGAGTTAGCTAAAGAACTGGGTTTTAGCTTAGGCAAATTAAACTATTGCTTAAAAGAATTAAAAACGAAGGGCTTAGTTAAAGTAAAAAACTTCAACAAAAGTAAAAAAAAACTTAGTTATTTGTACATGTTAACTCCTTCTGGATTTTCAATGAAAAAGACTCTCACATTAAATTTTATGAAAAGAAAAATGCAAGAGTATGATGAATTAAAATCTGAAATGAATATTGATGGAGATAATAAATGAGTAATATAGGTCATAATAATCCCCCTCTAAATCCAAAGGAAACAATTCAAAATAATATTAATAGAAAAAAACCAATTCTAGATCGTGATCCTCAATTTTTTAATAATATTCCTATACCTAGTTGGATAGAATTAAGTTTAATTGATGTTTGTAATAGAGCCTGCTCTTTTTGTCCAAAATCTGATGACTCGATTGCGCCTAATACTTATCAGAAAATGACCATGGATCTTATAGATAAACTAATAAACGACTTGCAAAAAATTAATTTTGAAGGTGCTTTTTGTTTATGTGGATATGGAGAACCAATGTTGCATAAAAATTTTTATGATATAGTTAATAAACTTGGAGTTATAGGTGGTGTAGAAATAATAACTAATGGAGATATGATTAACAAAAAATCTCTTTTAAAATTATACAATTCTAGAGCTACTAAAGTTATTATTAGTTTATATGATGGTCCAGAACAAGTTCAAAAATTTAAAAAATTAATTTTAGAATTAAATATTCCTAAAGATTTTGTCATATTAAGAGATCGATGGTATAGCGATAAAATTGACTATGGTGTAAAATTGACTAATAGAGTTGGTACAGTAAGTGTTGGTAATCAACCAGAAATAAAAAATTTTTCTGAAACTAAATGTTTTTATACTGCTTATCAGATGTTAATTGATTGGAATGGAGATGTATTTTTATGTCCTCAAGATTGGCAAAGACGTCAAACGATGGGAAATATTATGCAACAAGAAATTTTTGAAATATGGAAAGGACCTATCCTTTCAAAGTATAGAAAACATTTATTAAAAGGTGATCGAAGTTTAAAACCTTGCAATCAATGTAATGCAAATGGAATGGTTTATGGCTCAAATCATTATAAAGCGTGGAAAATTTAAAGTTTATATGTACTTTGTTTACTAATCTAAATAAGTTTTTTATTAGATAAAAATTTAATGATACAAAAAGAAATAATTATCGAGAAAGCGAAAGATAAATATTTATACGTAAAGAAAAAAAAATATTTAGACTTTTCACTTTCTAGCGGAACTATGATGTTGGGTCATTCTAGTACTGTTTTTCAAAAGACATTAAGTAATCAATTAAAAAAAGGATCTAACTTTTCAAGCAATAATATTAATCAAGTAAATTTTAAAAAATTTTTAAAAAAAACATTTCCTGAATTAGAAAGTTTTGAGTTTAGTAATTCAGGATCCGAAGCCAATATAAAGGCTTTAAGGATTGCAAGAGCAATCTCTAAAAAAATTAGTTTTGCAATGGTAAACGGAAGTTGGCATGGCTCAGTTGATCAATTTATGTTCGATTTTAAACAGAATAAGAGATTAGATTTAAATGGGTTAGAAGAATTATCATCAGGAACTGGAAGTTCAAAAAAAGATTTGGTAATGCTACCATATAATAATATTAAATTATCACAGAAGATACTTGATAAAAATCTGAAGAAAATATCTGTTGTAGTAATTGAGCCCATGCAATGTGGGGTGCCAAATAAAGAAAGTATAAAATATTTAGAGTTTTTAATAAAATATTGCAGATCCAAAAAAATACTAATTTGGTTTGATGAGATAATCACAGGTATGAGGGTTAAAAAGTTAAGTATTTTTAAAAAATATAATCTTAGGCCTGATATAGTAACTTTTGCTAAATGTTTTGGAGGAGGAATGCCAATCGGTATCACATCTTATAATTCATTTGTTAAGAGAAAATTAAGTAAATTAAAAAAGAAAGTTTTCTTTGGTGGAACTTTTTCAGGTAACCCTATTTCTACAATTGTAGGATTAAAAACTTGTGAATATTTAAAAAAAAATCACTTAAAAATAAATAAACACATAAATTTTTTAGCGGAGCATCTTGAAAATAATATAAATTCTTATTGTAAAAATAATAAAATAAGTTTTAGGCTACTAAGATATGAGTCTTTGTTAAGACCAATATTTACTGAAAAAAATATAATTAATAAATTTGATAGAAATAAATATGATCCAATATTTTCAAAATCAATTAAATTTAAAAATTTTCTATTAACAAAAAATATTTTTTTATCAGCAAATTGTTGTTTTTTTATTAGCTACTGCCATACCAAAAAAGATATAGAAAATTTATCTACAATTTTAAAAACTTATTTAATAAAACTTGATGAATAACATAAATAAATTAATTAAATTATTTTCTAAAAAAGAAAAATATAAATACATTTTGTTATTATTATTATCTTTTGTAAGTACTTTTCTTGAACTCATTTCAATTGCTATGTTAATTCCTTTACTTGCTTCAATTAGTGGAGAAAAATCATTCATTTCAGATTTTATCAATAATATTGGCCTACCAGCTGACTTGGTTAATTATTTAGATTTTGAAAATATATTAGTTTTAATAATGATCCTATTTTTTTTAAAATTTTGTTTTCTATTAGCTATTTCATTTTTTCGTAACAATTTCATTTTTGATTTCCAACTTAGATTAGTTAACAAGCTTTTTAAAAAATACCTAAAAAGAAACTATCTTTTTCATATCTCAAATAATTCAGCCAAAATACTTAAAGATATAACGGAGGAAGTTCATAATGTCTCAATAGGATATATGGGATCTTTGACTTCAATGATTTTGGATAGCATAATGATCTTAACACTATTGTCATTTTTACTTTTTGTTCAAATAAAAACAACTTTTATTGTAATTATTTTTACTGGAATAATTATTTTTGCCACTTATAGATATTTGAAAAATAAAATCTCTGACCTTGGTGTAAAAAGAGAGAAGTATAATTTTATTCACTTGAAAAATATCATGCAGGCATTTGAGGGTATTAAAGAAATTAAAATTTTTCAAAAAGAAGATGAAATTTCAAAAAATTTCAACAATAATTCTAAAAATGTTAAGCATATTAACTGGCTTGTTATGTTTTTAAATGAAACACCAAGACTTTTTTTTGAATTAATATCTATAATATCTTTTTTAATAATTCTTCTATTTTTTGTTAAGCTAGACTATTCATTTGTAGAAATAATTTCTTATTTTACCTTAATACTTGCTGTTTTTATAAGACTAATGCCTTCAATAAACAGGTTGGTAGTTTCCTATATAAACATAACAGTTAATAAAAAATCTTTAAATGTGATATTTGAAGAATTATTGGAAAACACTACACTTGAATTAAATAAGCCTAAAACTTGTAAAAAAATTCATTTTGACAAAAGTATTGTTATTAAAAATTTAACTTTTTATTATGAGAATAATGAGAATAAAATTTTTGATAAATTTAATTTAGAAATTAAAAAAGGTGAATTTATTGCATTAATCGGAGCTACTGGATCTGGTAAAACCACACTAATTGATTTAATAGCTGGTCTCTTATCTCCGAACGATGGGGAAATACTTTCTGATAATGAAAATATAGAAAATAACAAAAATGGTTGGTTAAATAAAGTTGGATACGTCCCCCAAAATATTTTTTTAAATGATGATAGCATTGAAAAGAACATTGCATTTACTACAGAAGAAGAAAAGGTAGATAAAAATAAAGTTGTTGAAGTTGCAAAACAATCACAAATTTATGAATTTATAACAAGTAAAAAAGATGGGCTTAATACAATTGTTGGAGAAAGAGGCACCAAATTATCAGGAGGTCAAAAACAAAGAATTGGAATTGCAAGAGCTCTTTATAATAATTCTGAAATTCTTATTTTAGATGAGTTCACTAGTGCTTTAGATATAAAAACTGAGGAGGAAATTCTTCAAGAACTCTCAAAACTAAAAAAGAATAAGACTATAATAATTTCAACTCATAAATCAGATGTACTTAAACATTGTGATAAAGTTTTCGATGTAAAAATTAAAAATTTTATAAAAATTTAATTTATTATGAAAAAAAATGCAGTGGCAATAATTTTTGAAAACGATTTAATTGAAAAAGATATTTTTAATAATAAACCAACAAATTCTCTTGAGGATCTTTATGAAAAGTTAGAAATTTTTCAACCTAATGATACTGATGGTTACCTTATAGATACATCTGATCTTTTTTTTAAAAAAAAAAAAACAATCAAATTTTTCTCAAACTAAAAAAAATAAAAGACAATATTATATTAAGCCAAAAAATATTTTTGAATTATATGCAATTTCAAAAAAAATAAGATGCGTTGCGCTTTACTCACTTCCAGATAATTTTAGATATGCACATAAACAATTTTTATTAAAAATTTTGAATTTTAAGAGATTATCAATATCTAGACTTGGATATTTATCAGATAACTCTATTTCTAAAGATAGTACCTTAAAAAATCAATTTTTTTTTTTAATCAATTATAGAATTAAATATTATTTTTTTAGATTTCTACAAATTTTACATATTATTAAGAATGTAGATTTCTTTTTTGAGGCAAGCCAAAAAATAATAGATGATATTAATAATGCCAAAAGTAAAAAAATTGAAAAACTTTTTCCATTTTTGAACCTTTCTTATTACAAAAAAAAAATTAGAATTAATAGCCAAGTTTATGATAATTTTTTAAAAGATAATCCAACTTTAGAAAATAAATATATTGTTTTGGTTGATAGCGGATTTGACCATGTTGATAGAATTATAAGAGAAGGTAAAATAAATCCAAATAACAGAGAAACATATTATAAACAATTAAAAGAGCTGCTAGAAAAAATATCAAAAATTTATAATAAAGAAGTAATTATATGCCTACATCCTAAAGCAAACTACCCAAATTCAAAATATTTTGAAGAAATTAAGAAATCATTTAAAGTAGAAATAAATAGAACAAATGAGTTTATGTATAAAGCAGAGATTATATTGTTTTTTGAAAGTAGCGCTATAGTAACAGCTATAATGCTAAAAAAGAAAATAATAAATCTAAATTCAAAATTGATGGGAAATTATTATTTTAAAAGAAATAATTTATATAAAGAAAAAATAAATCTTTTCCAAACAGATTTGAATGATTTTGATTTTAATAATAAAGAAAACTTAGAAAATTTGCTGAATAATAAAATTGAATATTATGAAAATTATATTAATGAAAACATTATTTTTGAAAAGAATATTACTTCTAATGATCAAATTAAAAGATCTCTAAAAGAACTATTTTTTAACAATTGAATTTTTTCTGTAAACTTTAATTTTAATAAGATAAAAGACTTAAAATAATAAAGATAAAAGCAAAAAAATTGATACCATATTCTAGACAAAAAATCTTTAAAGAGGATATAGACTGTGTAAAAAAAGTTCTTAAATCCGACTTTCTAACAACAGGACCACAAGTAAGTATATTTGAAAAAGAATTAAAAAAAAAATTTAAATCAAAGTACGTGACGTGTGTAAATAGTGCAACTTCAGGATTGCATCTAGCTTGTATGGCCCTTGGTTTATCAAAAGGAGATTATTTATGGACTTCGGGAATATCTTTTGTAGCGAGTTCTAACTGTGCATTATATTGTGGCTCAAATATTGATTTTGTAGATATAGACATTCAGACCTTTAATATATCAGTTTTAAATTTAAAACAAAAATTGATTTTAGCAAAAAAACAAAAAAAATTACCAAAAATATTAGTTGTTGTACATATGGCTGGCAACCCGTGTGAAATGAAAGAAATTTATAGACTTTCAATTAAATATAATTTTAAGATTATAGAAGATGCGTCTCATGCAACTGGCTCATATTATAAAAATCAAATAATTGGAAATTGCAAATATTCAGACATATGTGTATTTAGTTTTCATCCAGTAAAAATTTTTACTTCAGGTGAAGGTGGAGCCATATTAACAAATAAAAAAAAAATTTCACAAAAATTAAATATATTAAGAAATCATGGAATTCAAAGAGACTCTAAAAAATTTAAAAAAAAAAAACAATTAGCTTATTATTACGAGCAACAATCACTTGGATACAATTATAGAATTTCAGATATTCAAGCTGCACTAGGAAATTCGCAATTAAAAAAAATAAAATTGTTTACAAAAAAAAGAAATTTTATTTATAATTTTTATAGAAAAAAATTAAAGAATCTTCCAGTAAAATTTCAATATATTGAAAAAAATAATTTTTCGTCATTTCATTTAGTAATTATTCTTTTTAAAAGTCAAAAAATTAGAAATAAAATTTTTAATCTTTTAAGAAAAAAAAATTATTTTGTAAATCTTCATTATATACCAATTTATAGACACCCATTTTATAAAAAATATAATATTAAATATCTCTCTTATCCAAATTGTGAAGATTATTATAAAAGAGCTCTATCAATCCCAGTATATTATGATTTAAAAATTCAAGAAATTAATAGATTTATAAAACAAATTGAAAAGTTATTATAATATATTTTTTAGGCAATTTTACTTATCTTTAGATATAACTTTTACCAATAAAGCTCTGTCTTTTAGTAAATTATTTTTTCCTTTTAAACTTAATTTTTTTTCAAAAAGAAATTGGCTTAAATGATTATAAAAATAGTCAATTCCATAATTCTTGTAATATAAATCTTTTTTAAAATTTGATCTATAATAAGTACTCATTTCATTAATATTAGAAAAATTTTCTTTTAAAAATGAAATAAAATGATTTCTTAAGATTCTTTTATTAGGTTGAAACTTTTGAATTTTAAAATTTTTTAATTTTTTTTTATATTTAATGGTTTCTAACAAATTAAAGTTTTTTTCAACTATTTGAAGATTCATATCATCAAATAAAAAAACACCTTTTTTTTTAATTTTTTCTTTAATAGAAAGTATTTCTTTTTCAATATGTTTTACATTGTGATCCGAGTCTATATAAGAAAAAACAACATTTTTTGATAAAGCTGGTATACCTTTTTTTTTATTTAATGAACTTTGAATAATGGGCTTCCATACTTTGTGTAAACTTACCTTTAAATATTTACACATACTTTGATTTAGTATTTTTTTTAGCAAATCAACTTTGCTTTTATTTATTTCATAGGAGATAAAATGAGTTTTGTTCAAATAGCATGCCAAGAACAATGACATCGTTGACGCACCACATCCTGTCTCAAGAATTATATTTTTTTTATTTTTAATTTTTTTTACCTCTCTAAATATTGTAATTGCCATACTATCTGGTATGGAATTGCAATATCTTGGTAGTAGGTGTTTTATAAACAATAAAAACTCTTCAGGATATTTTTCTATATACTTTTTTGATCCAAAAACATAATCGTACATTTATTTTTCTCTTAGTTGTTTAGTTTAATTTCATTTTATAAATAATTTAGATTTACTTAAATTATTTAAAGCAAATATTTTAAATTCTTTATTTTTTATAAAAGTTTCATAGTCTCTTAAAATCTTTTCATGGTGAGTTAAACTAAATTCTTTCATCCAAATTCTATATAAATTGCTACCTTGTGTAATATCCCTATATTTCGCAGGATTAATATTATATTTTTTATAAATATTATAATCTGTTAAGAATCTTATGGCAAAATACTCATATATTTGATGTTTTGCTTTTTCTTTATTTACTTTTAGCTTTGGAAGATTGTAAATTAACTTCAAATATTCATTTTTAGTTTTTGGATAAAAATTAAATTTATATAAATCATGTGGTCCGTGACTTGATGCGTTTACTACGGGAATTCCGAATAATGGGTATTCATGGCCTATTGATCCATAAACTGTTAGTGCAACACCAATCCCTTCATAAATTAATTGGTTATGAGTTACATTTTTTGGTAACAAAATTAGGTTGGGGTATTTTTTTGTGAAATATATTAAAGTTTCTTCATTTCTATCAAAAACAGCTGGGTGACATTTTAAATACCATTCATAATTTTTAAATTTATTAGATTGAGACCCTAAAAAATCAAGCCATTCAAAAAAATCTTCAAATAGATTATTGCCATAAACATGAACTGCATCTTGAAAGCAATGTGTGGCAACTAAAATCTTAAATTTTGAATTTTTATTTAAGACTCTTTTATTTTTATTAATTAATCCAAAACTTTTAGAAACTTTTCTATCATTTAATTGTCTTATATCTAATAAACCTTGAAATTTATTAGAAATTTGTTTTTTAGCATCTAAAATTAATTTTTTTTTAACATTTTTTTTTAATCTTAAGAATTTTTTTCTTGAGAATTGTAAATTTGATAACAACAAAAAATTATTTTTATCTAAATAGTTAGCTGCTGTTGCCCTTATTATATAAACTGGAATATCAAAATTATATGCTATTCTGGCAGTTATACCAACTAGATAGACTGGATGACTCAAAATTAATGCTTTGACTTTATTTTTTACAATATAATCATACCAGTAATAAAATAATTGAAATGAGCTTTTTAAATAATTTTTAAAATGTTTACTTTTAAGATCAAGAGTACTTTTTTTATATTTTGCCAAATATTCATCATATAATAAATCCCCTATATGGATTTTATTTAATGAAATTTTAAGCACATCTTTTTTAGTTTTAATTTTTTTAAAGATATTAAGAGAAATTTTTTTACTTAATTTTGGATTTATCATCTGTGTACTTCCATAAGATTTTTGAATAGCATATGGAGAAAATGGAGAGAAACGATTATATAAATAATTTTTTAAGCTCGTCTTTCTAGGAAAAATTGATACTACCTTTGAATTATTTAATTTTGACAATATATTTGAAAAATATGAATAACATATTTGACTACTTGGATGATCAAATATTTCCATTAAGATTATATTTTCAGTTTTATTATAATTTTTAGAAAATAATCTTTTATTTTTTTTTTTAAAATTTAAAATATTAAGGTATTTTTTAATCATCAGATATTTTTAATTTTACCAAACAGAATATTATATAAGGTTTTAAATTATTTTATTAACTTTCCTTTTTAAATAGTCAATAATCTATACAAAGTCAAAGTCTGCGTATTGTTTAAAGTATTAGTTACAAAGATATTTCTCTTTTTGAATAATCTTTTTTAGGTCAGTGATACTGTAAAAATCATTATTTTTACTATTATAAGTAAATCCTTCTTTTACTTTTTTAAATTTTAAATAATTTTTTTTAAATGGGTTAAAACTACAGTAAACATAGTATTTTCCCACATCATAAAGGTCATTACTGTCATGAGACGAGATAAGCTCTTCATCTAATTTTTCACCCTCTCTAATTCCAATAATTTTTATTTTTGCTTTAGGATTTATTGATTTTATTAGGTCAGTTATTCTATAAGATTTCAATTTTGGTATAAATATTTCAGCTCCTTTGGCTATTTTTATAACGTTCAAACAAAATTTCACGCTCTCTAGCAATGTAATTGAAAATCTAGTCATTTTTACAGAAGTTACAGGAAAAATATTATTCTCTCTTTTCAAAAATATTGGTATTACAGATCCTCTTGACATCATCACATTTCCATATCTTAAAACAGAAAAAATTGTTTTTCTCCCTCCAGAAAAATTATTTGCAGCTAAAAACAATTTATCTGAACATAGTTTAGTAGCACCGTACAAATTCACTGGGGCTGATGCTTTGTCTGTCGAAAGTGCAATTACTTTATTTACATTTTTTTCTAAAGCTACTTCTATTATATTTTGTGCACCCAAAATATTAGTTTTTATAAATTCTATAGGGTTATATTCAGCCGCAGGCACTTGTTTTAAGGCAGCTGCATGCACTACTATATCTACGTTTTCAAAAGCTGATCGTAGTCTCTCCTTGTCTCTAATGTCACCTAAAAAGTATCTAATTTTTTTTTTATGTTTTATAAATTCTTCTTGCATTTGAGATTGTTTTAATTCATCTCTACTCAGAATAATGATTTTTTTAAAATTACTATTATTATTTAAAATTTCATTCAAAAATTTTTTTCCAAAACTTCCTGTTCCTCCTGTTATTAATATTGTTTTATTTTGAAAACTATTCATATGTATTATAAAGTTATTTGTTTACCAAAGTTTCCAACCACCATCAATTGGTATATTTGATCCAGTCACAAATGAAGAATTTGGAGAAGATAAAAATAATATTGAAGTTATTATATCTCTAGGTTTTCCAATTGTATTTAACGGATTTTTTTTCTTTAGTCTTTTTATAAACTTAGGAAATTTTTTAATAACGGTTTTGTTTGGAAAAGGTCCTGGGCTAATCGTGTTAACTCTTACTCCATATTTTGCTAAATTGACTGAAGCATATCTTCCGTAATACTCTAGTGCAGCTTTTGTAACACCATAATGAGGTGGATTATTTAATCCTGTATTTTCATATAATTTTGGATCTGGAATTATACTTCCATACATTGAGGATATATTTATTATACTAGCATTTTTAGAGTTCTTAAGTAATGGCAAACTTTGATTTACAAGATTTGATAACGCCAAAATATTAACATTAAAAGACTCCATATAATCACTTGGGCTTGAACTTTCAAATGTTCCTGTTTTGCTATGATATGCATTGTTAATTAGAATATCTAATTTTTTAATTTTTAAAAAAAAATTTTCAACCTCTTGAAAATTTTCAATATCAAAATGAGCTATTTCTGATGATAAATTTATTTTGTTAATTTTTTTTTTTAAAATTAATAATTTTTTTTTATCTCGGCCATTTAGAAAAACCTTGGCACCATATTCTGCTAATCCCATAGATATAGCTGAACCTAAATGCCCAGCTGCACCTGTGACCAATACATTCATTCCTTTTAAATTAAAATAATTCATTTAAGTAATTTATATATTTTATCTTTTATAAGACTAATCATGTTAAATTTTTATTTTTAACTATATATATTTTAAAATACTTGATATATTTTAAAATACTTATCGTTCATTTTTTGAACGTTATACATGATGCATGATTAAAAATGAAGAACATTTTGAAAAATTAAGAAATATTACTTAAACAAGAAGGTCTTCTCTAGGAAATTAGGCAAAGAACTAGGTTTTAGAGAGTAAAAATTATCTACCACCTAAAAGAGTTGAAAAAGAAAGGCTTTGTAAAAGTTAAATATTTATCTAGTGAAAAAAAAATAAATAGAATGATATATGATTTAAAAAAAATGAATTTACAACAGGAAATAAATATAATTTCTAAAAAATAAATTATGTCAAACGTATATGTTTGCTTACAAGTAAGAAGTTCTTCTGATAGGCTGCCTTATAAGTGCTTACTTCCAATTAATAACATAGAGTCAGTTAAAGTTATAATCAGAAGAATAATATCAAAAAAATATTCTACTTATATACTAACATCAAATACTAAATCTGATGATTACTTGTGTAATAAATTAAAAGACGAAAAAATAAATATTTTCAGAGGTGATTTAAATAATGTTTATAATAGATTTATTCAGTTTAGTAAAAAATTAAAAGATGATGATTTAATTGTTAGAATTACAGGCGATAATTTATTTGTAGATAAATATTTGATTGAAGAAATTGTAAACTTTTATAAAAAAAATCACTTTAACTATGTTTCCATTAATAGACAAAAATCTCAATTACCTTACGGAATTGCAGCAGAATTATTTAATGTAAAAACATTAAGAAAATGGAAAGCAAAAAATTTGCACGATAAAGAACATGTCACTCTAAGAATAATAAAGAAGGAGAGAAAATTTGGTTATTTTATAAAAAAAAATAAGAAAAAATTTTATAACCTAAGATGTACCCTTGATAACATTAAAGATTATTTTGTTATAAAAACAGCATTTCAGAAAGCAAAAAATATAAAATTAGATTATATAAAAATGTGTAATATTTTAAAAAAAATAACAAATAAAGATATCAATATTCAAAAAAAAAATTATTCAAACATTATTCTAGGATCTGCTCAGTTTGATGGAAAATATGGTGTAGCAAATAAAGAAAAATTAAATAATAGAAACTTAAATAAAATATTGAAATTAGCTAATGAAATGGGTATTGAACAAATAGATACTGCATATAGTTATAAAGGGGTGCATAATAAAATTGCAAATAATGTTAATGGAAAAAAATTTGATATTATATCTAAAGGTAATTTAAACTTTCAAAAAAATAATTCATTTATTAAACAATTTAATGAGACTTTAAAAACATTTAACTCAAAGAAATTAAAATTTTTTTTAATTCATAATTTTTATGAATATTATCAAAATACTAATAAATTTAAAAAAATTTGTAACCAAAGTTTTAAATTAAAGGATAAATTGGGTGTTTCTATTTACACACCAGAAGAATTGAGCAAAGTAAATAAAAAAATATTTAAAATAATACAAATACCTTTCAATTTATGTGACTATAGATGGAAAAAATTAACTTCTAAAAATAAAATAATTGTTAGAAGTATTTTTCTTCAAGGAATTTTTTTTTGTAAAGAAAAAGATATACCTATAAAAATCAGAGCAGAAGTAATAAAAATTAAAAAGAAAATTAATTTTTTTGTAAAAAAATTTAAAAGATTAGATGCAAAAGATTTATTATTAAGTTACGTAAAAAGCTTCAATTTTAAGGGAATAATAATTGGGGTAGACAATGAAAAACAATTAAAAGAGCTATTTTTTTATACAAATATGCCAGTTTTAAAAAAAAAACAATTATACGAAATAAAAAAAAAATTCAAATTTTCTTTGAATGTAATAGATCCTAGAAAATGGAGTTAAATTCTAATTTTTATAATTTATGTATATATAATTTTTTTATTTTAAACTTAAGAAATCCTCATCATTAAAGATAAAATCATTTCCATTCTCAAAGCATTCAATTATTTTTTCTAAACCCGGATCACTTTTTTTTTTTAAAATATCATTCAAATTTTTACTAATGTCTACATTTGGCCATTGATCGGTAACTTCTATAATGGACTCGACCTTAATCGTTCTTCGAAAGAAAAAGTGGTAAGCATATTTTTTAGCTCTGATAATATCAACTTTATGATCTTTAAATGGCAATTTGTTTAGCAAATTTAAATAGTGATTTTTAGATGTTACATCAATTGTAATTTTTTTATTACGCACAAAGGCCTCTCCACATACAATTACAGGAATATTTTTTACTGGAAGCTCAATACCCATTTTTGTTCCATAAAGTATAATGCTATTACACTTATCAAACAAAGGATAAGTACTTATATTATTTTCTGCATCTACAATAAATACATTCGGTGGTAATGATTTGTATTTTTTAAATATTTCATCTTTAATTCTTTGCTCTGCTGGTTTTGTAGAATTGACTTCAGCTGGGTGTACTCTAATTAACAGTTGAATATCATCTCTTTTAGAAAAATAATCTATTGTATAAAAAATCCATTCTAAAATACTTTCAAAAAAATTTGCAGGAAAGTTAATCCGAGCATCCCAAATAACATTTGTGGGCAATCCAATAATTGGTTTATTTAAGTCTACTTTCATTTCCTTTAGCAGTTTATCAGGATCAAAAGTTGGATTTTTATGAAAAAATACCCAATCATTTTTACCATGTCGTCTTGACAACAAATATTTTTCGATACGTTCGTCTATTTGTTTGTTAAAAGAAATATTTTGCCAATTATTATTATCCTCATATATCAAACTTCTATGATACGTATCACCTCTAGTTAAACAAAAACTTTGTTTTCTTATTCCAGCAACCCAATTAGTAATATTTATTTTTTGTTCTTTTGCTGCTAAATTAATAACTCCTTGGGGAATATAAATTCCATGATTTAAGACAATCTCATCATATTTTTTTTCATGAAATAGCTTATTACAAGCTAGGTATGTTTTTACTCCAGATTTCACATACTCTATGAATATTTTTTTAGAAATTGAATTGATATCTAATTCAGCTACACCATAATATCTTAACACTCCAGCATATGCATGTTCACCAATAGAACTATTTTCAAATGAAAATTCTCTTAGTTCTTGAGTTGTTTTATTCTCTAGGTTCAAGTTATCAATTAATATCCTGTCTTTACTATTTAAATAATCTGATAAGGTCTTAATTTTGATTTTAGTTGGTTTCAAAAAATTATAAGCATTTATAAAACAAGCATTACAGATTTGTTTTGGTCCATTTTTTTTGTAAGTTTCTTCATCAATGTCTCTTGAGGTACACATAATACAGGCTGACAAAACTCCATCACACAAAAGAAATTCAACATCATGTCCTCTAGATTTTAATGAAACTCCTAACAAAGACTCAAAAACTAATGGTGATAATAAACCACCTGAAGATGTAGCTATTAAAAAACTTTTTTTGCGATTTGAATTTATTTCTTCTATAGGAATCTTATTCCAGTCAGGTAAGTTTTTTTTTCTTTTATAAAATAATGATAAAAATTTTTTAGTATTCATTTTTAGATACTATTATCTTATTGTATTTTCTCTTATTTTTTTATAAGCCAGAAATCAAATAATGAAATTAATTATAAAAAAAATTGATAAAATACTGTTTAGTAGTTTTTTTATAAAAATCTACAGAAATTTTTATACTAAAAAAAAAGATCAGAATTTTCATAAAGATTTTGTAACTAAAATTGATGACTTAAGACAATATAAATCTTTAACTTACTGGAATAACTTATTTAATCATTTATTAATTAATAAAGTTGAGGGTGATATTATTGAGTGTGGAGTTGGTAACGGGCAAACGCTTTCATATATACTTTTTAATATAATCTATAATAAAGAACATTTTCAAAGAGATTATATTGGTTTTGATTCATTTGAAGGGTTTCCTGAGCCAGATGTATATGATAACTCTCCAAGAAATCCAAAAAAAGGTGAGTGGAATCATATAAATGAAGAATATGTATTAAGCAATCTAGTTGATTTAGGTTTTAAAAATACAAATTTTGAAAAAATAAAATTCATTAAAGGTTTTTATGAAGATACATTTACAAAAGAATACAAAAATATTAAAAAAATATCTCTTTTGCATATAGATTGTGACTTATATTCTAGTATAAAGATTTCTTTAGAGACTTGGTATAATAAAGTAGAAAGAAATGGAATAATAGTTTTTGATGAATATTTAAATTCAATTGATAAATTTCCAGGAGCGGTTAAAGCAATTGACGATTTTTTGGGTGAAGATAAAAATAAAATTAAAATATGTCCTTTTACAAAACAATATTACTTGGTTAAAAACTAAATATTTAGTTAATTTTTATCGATAAAATATTTGAATTATTTTTAAATTATATGTTTAATTTAACATCTTTGTTGCAATTCTAAGATCATTTAAATTATCAATATTTACAATTTTATAATTAATTTTAACAGGTAAAGTTTTATT
>MDSV01042988.1_pt1 | contig 18548 bp, 12 predicted proteins | sample 810851 | NCBI WGS metagenome assembly MDSV01 (sample SAMN05326640, study PRJNA326480) | marine metagenome | isolation source: seawater | place: Atlantic Ocean: North East | collected 2012 | reverse complement strand
CATGATTGCTGAATTGGATAGAGTAAAGGCTCAAGCTGTTGTAGCTAAGGCAATCTCGGATTCTAATTTAATAGCCGCACATCTAGAGCTGGATAAAGCTAATGCTGCAGCCGCGGCTCGAGCTGCCCTGGTCGCTAAGTTAGATAGAATAGTTGCTGAGAGGGTTGCGAAAGAGGCGTTAGAGGCATTAGAAAACGAACCTTTACTCGAAGGAGACGCATCTGATGATAACGATGATGCATCTAATGAACAAGCTCTCGAAATCGGATTAACATCTGATATATCTGAACAAGAAAAGGCAGATATAATAAAAGCTGTAGAAAATTCTCTACAAGATCAACCCATCCCTTATTCAAATGAGACTGAAGAAGATGAATTTGATGATCTTCCTCCTCTTTTAAATAGAGATGAAGTTTGAATAAAATATAATGTTACTTCTGTTTTTAAATTTATGGGTTTTATTAATAAATTCAATATCCATATTTAGAATGGATTCAATAGAAAAAATTTATGTGCAAAATCAATTATTAGATATTAACTCTAAACTTTTCAATATATTTGATGAAAAAAATATTGGTTTTGTAAATCTTATAGATTTAATAGTATTTTTGAAAGGACAGTTTCACTATGTAGAAGAATCTGTAAAAAATATTACAATAAATAACAATATTTTGAAAGATAATTCAATGATAAATATTAATCAGTTTAATGAAATAACAATAAATTTTTTGAATAATTCTGCACATTTATTTTGGATTTCATTTTCAAATAAAGAAAACTCCAATCATTATGATAAATTTTGCGATTTTTTCGGGACTCCAGATTATATTAAAGAAAAATATGGAGTGGATATATATTTCACATATGACAAATCAGAATCGTTGATTATTAAAAATTATATAGAAACATGTGAATCGTATATTAATATGTTAAAAACATTTAAGTGAATGTTTTATAATATTTATTTTTTTTAGAATATTTATTTTTTTTAGAGTATCTAGGTTTTCTTAAAATATAATTATAAGCATCATCTAAATACTTTACCATTTCTATATATCCTCTTTCATGTGCTGATTTTCTCAATAAAGCATATGTATACACATCAAATATATCTTTATTACTATTTTCTCCAAGAATTCCAATTAAATGTATCATCATATCTAAATTTCCTGTATTTACCGAATAAATTAGTTTTTCTTTATCAGAATGATTAGAACTTTTATAAAAATCATTTTCATTAAAATTATAATCATTTTCCATCATAATAGTATCATCATCATCATCATCATAATCATCATCACTATAATCCATTTTTTCTGTTGCTTCATCACTATCATATGGTTCCGTTGCTTCATCACTATCATATAGTTCTGTTGATTCATTTTCAATATTATCACTATCTTTATAACTTCCTCCAACTATTTTTATTAAATTCTTATTTTCTTTATTTATTGGTTGATAATTCATTAAATTTTCTATTCTTTTTCTAACTATTTGACTTCTTTTAGTTCCGCCACCCATAAATTTATTGACTACACCAACAACATCATCATTCATTGAATATTTTGATCTCAACGCACTTAAAGATAATGATTTTACATATCTATTCAATAAATTAAATATTTTAATGTTAACATCCTTTGCTAAATCAATTGCTGTTTGATTATTAATATTTTCTTCGTAAATCAATTCATCACTTGCATATCTTAATAAAAGTTTAACATTTTCTAATGAATTATTCAATACTGCACTATGCAACGGTGTTTCTCTAAAATTATTTTTTATATTTATTGTTGCACCAGCACCAATTAAAAGCTGAGTCATATTTTGACTATTGTGTTGTACTGCATAATGTAATGCAGTATTACCTTTACTTCCTATTCCGTGTCCTTCTCTTGAATCAATATATGCATAATTTAGTAATAAATTCAATAAATCAATATTACCATTTTCTGATAAAATGTGTATTGGTCTTTGACCAAAATCATTTATAGCTTCTACATCTGCTCCTGCAATAATCAACATTTCTACAATTTTAGGATTACCTTTTTCAGTTGCAATATGAATAGGACTATCAAATGACATATCATTAAGATCAATACCAGAATTTATTAGATTTTTAATTCCATCTATATCATTTTCATTAATTAATTTTATTAAATTTATGTGTTTTTCGTTTTGTGTTGGTTCTAGCATTATATTATGTAAATAAATTAAAAAACCAATTTCTTGAACCACCATTCAATCTTTGTTCCGCTACTATTTGTGGTGTTGTTGATTCAACAGTCGAAGTATTATCAGATTCATTATCAATCAAAAAATCACCACTCATTTTAGTTAGCATTATTGCCTCATCTAATTTAGACTTAAATAATTCATAACTTGGTAGCATTGCTCCGAAACTAATTTGTGTATTATAATTTAATGTAAATGTTATTAAATTCAAACAACTATGAGATACAGGCAAATTAAATCCACCTATTTCTTCACTATTTTTATATTCAATATTAAAGACTATATTATTTGGCAATGAACTAGTACCACTATAATAATTGATAAAATCTTCTAAATATGGTGGTTGTTGATTCACATCATCAATAGAAATTTGTAACACATATTTTGTAAGCAGATCTGTAAGAAAATATTTATGTATTTGTTCAATTACATCTATTGGTATATTGTTCATTTGTGATTCCGCCATTCTATATTCTTCTTTACTTGCTCTTTCTAATTGGACCAAAATAGTCTTTCTAACATTTTCACTATTCAATTTTATTAAATGTATAAATTGACAAATATTTAGATAAAATCTTGTATCCAATGATTCATATTTAGATAAAATATCATCATAGCAAAATTTCGGATTGTAATACAATAAATAAAAATTTAAATCTCTTCTGAAACCTATAAACTTGTTAATAACGTTATTAACATATATTCTTTTGTAATTATCTTGACTAGCATTATATGCTGCAATAGCCGCATTTTCACTATCTTGAATATCAATTGTGGGTGGTGGCGAAGGAGATTTATTCCTAACATCCATTATTTTACGAATAGCATCTCTATCTTGAGCTTTCATCGCAGCTTGTAAATCTCCATTGTATGGCAAAGATTCAGACATTTGTAATGATATAGGTGACATTCTTATTGAAGGCGACGGATTAGTTGGTACATATAAAATATTTAAAAAATTTCTTAATAATATTGTAAAATTATCAATATCCGATTCGCCAGAATTAAGAAAAATATTGTCACTAAAAAAATCATTATATTTAGGTAAACTGTCTCTTTCAGCCATTTGATCTGTCAAATTTTCAATAAAATCACATTCTGTATTACTTTTAAGAAAACGACATAATATTTTAAAATTATGATCAATTTTTGGTTTAGTTGTTTCTTCTGTTTTAAATGTATAAGGATAAGAAACTAGTCCAGACCCACAAATGAGTTTTATAATTGGTATAGTATTTTTAGTTTTATCTTTACTATCTTTATTAAAGTCATTAACAAAAACTAAATTTAATAACTCATCGTCTATATTCAAATATTTACTACAATCATTTATGCTTGCCAAAATCATTATAAAAACTAGTCTTTTCCATAACGGTAATTGAAAAAAGGTTCTTTTTTCATATATAATTTTTAAGGATGGAAAGTTTTTTTCAATATTATCTTCTTCTAAATCAACTATATGTTTTGTAAAAAATGAATTATTTTTGATTTGTGATTTAAATTCTTGACATATATCTGAAAAAAATGTTTTAGATATTCCTCCCCAGTCAATAAGATCTGCGTGTGATTGAAATGTTGGACTCGCAGCGCGTTCACGTTTTGATTCTTCAGATTCACCGACTTGCACTCCGAAATTATATTCTACAAAAAATTCTTTTACATATCTTCCATCATCGGGATCCATTACCATAATATCCCAATGTATTCCAGTTACAAAAGAGTCCCATGTACAAGCAAATTGATGCAAAGCTTGATATTTTTGCATTCCTAAAATATCTCTATAATATTCATCAAGTTGAATATATTCTCCTCTGTCAGACCATGTTAGTATCCAATTGTTATTTTTATATTCTTCAATAATTTCTTTATTTTTATAATTCGACTTCCAAATCCTTATTTTTGTTTTAAATAATTGTTGTCCTTTTAATTTGAAATTATGATTATGATCTCTACCTGTTTGTGCTATATTGCTTGTTTCAAATTGTCTATTGTGGGTTATAATTTCATTTGCAGTAAGTAATTTATTTGCAGTATAACATACATCATATGGTTTCAACCATGAACTGATCATCTCATTACAAATAATTCTTCTATAATTTTCATTTACACCAGGAAGCATAGTAAGACGATCGTCAACAAGTCTTTCATTAATTGCAACAATATGAGTAACAATTTCTCTATAATTTATCAAAAATTCAGATATTTCAGTTATATCAATTTGTTTATTAATATTTTTTTTTAAAATACTTTTTATTGGTTCTCTATAACCCATTTTTTTACTAATAGCAGCAAGTTCTTCATCAGTACCATATGATTCAGCCCCAAAACTAGCAAGTGAATTTTCACTTTTGTTTTTTATTATATTTTCAGATTTTTCTTCTATTAAAATAGTCTCTTCTTTTTCATCTTTCTTAGATTCAGCAACACCTATATCTTCTTTAGATTCAGCAACACCTATATCTTCTTTAGATTCAGCAACACCTATATCTTCTTTAGATTCAGCACTATTGTATTCATTGCTATTTATTGATGATTCATTTGATCTATCATTTATATTATGTACAGCATTTTCTTCAAGTAATTTTAATAATTGACCTGCATTATGATGATCTCTTGATTTTTTAAGAAATGATTCAATTGTCATTCCAGAATATTCTCTATAATACATAGGAATCATTCGTTCACTTGAATCTAAAATGTTACAAAGCTCTTCCCAAAAATATGATTGATACAATAAAACACCGCTATTTTCTCTTCCTAAAATAGTTCCGCTTTTACCCGTTAATTTCATATTTTCACTGAATTTTTGCAGTTTATTAAAATATTTATTTCTTTTATTTTCATTTAATGAAATACGATATATAGATACAAATCCTGGTAAATTTAAATTTTTCCAATTTATATTATTTTCAAATATTGTTGGTTTTTTATATGGAAAAGTTTGTATTTTATCATCATTTTCTATCACCCAATATTCAATTTTTACTATATCTCCAACATTATAATTCCTTAAATAATTGTTATCTTTTGTTGAATAAATACAATGTTTCATCTTATTTGTTTTAGTTGGTTTTTCAGTATAAAATAAATTATATTTATTAGAATATTCTTTAACTTCATCCAAACTTACTTTTAAATCTTCTATTTGAATTTCTAATGCACAATTTTTGTATGTCAAATAAATACTTTCAAACATATTTTGTTTCTGTTTTAAAACAAATTTATTCCAATTATTCGGCAAATATCCCTTCAATATAAATTCATAAGATTTATCAATATTTGATAAAAAATAGTTATACGGATATTGTGTAGATATTGGACTATTATTATCATATATTGAATATTCTGTATGTTTCAATATTCTTTGTTTAATATCATTTTTAACATTATTATCCAAAAAATGAGTAAATAATTTTTTATCTTTTTTATTTGTTTTCAAATAACAATGATTTGCACTATATGCATACATATATCTGATTAAATCTTGTATATCATTATTTTCAACTCCATAAATAAAAATCAATTCCACTGTTTTGATAACTAAACTTAATGTGTTATTTCTAACATTTAAATTATAATAATATCCTTCATTAAGTTGACCATCATTTGCTAAATTTGTGTTAATATATGTTTTTTTCATACATTTATTTCCTAAGAAATCCAATCCTGGACCGACACTTTGATTAAGTGAATAATGAATATAAAAATCATAATATAAACATTCTGAAAAATCTTCTAAACCACTCGTTGTACTTGTAAACATTTTTTGAAATTTACCAAAGAATATATTGAATTCTGCAATAATAGCTTCCATATTGTTATCGTGAATTGAAGTTTCATGATTAAATTTTCTTGGAATATTAAAAATAATTTGCATATTCGAAGGATACCTTAATCTTTGTTTTACTTTTTCTTCATTTGTAGGTATCGTTTTTCTAATATCCATACCCATAGACAATTCAGCATATAACAAAGCAAAATCACCTGTTATTATACCATGATGTTTATTTGCAAATGATATCAAATGTTTAATCATTTTTGTTGTAGATTTATCTTCTTCTATACCACAAAACAAGTATTCAGGATTTATAGTAGGTATCATTAATTCATCACTTTCTCTATTATTTTTTAGTTTCTTATGAATTTTATTAAAAAATTCATCAATATCATTTTTTTCTTTATTATTAAATCTATTTGGCACATAAGACAAGCGTTTTGGAGGCTTTAATTGAATATTATAAATAATATTATCATTTTCTAGAGTGATAAATTTGATTTGTGACACTTTGTCAAACATACTATATTTGTATATTTCAACGCATTGCCTTGAATCAGAACCCATCCAATTAATAAAAAAAGTTGTAGAATTGTAATAATTTGATTGACAAAAGTCAGCACTATTAATTATGTAACTTGAACTACTTACACCCACAATTTCTGGATTTGCGGGTATACGTTTAGGCCAAGACCATTTTGCAAAAAGTCCATTTTCTGCATCTAGTAAATTTGATATATCTAAAATATAAATAGAACCATAAACAATGATATTGTGATCATTAACATTTCCTTCATCATATATAAAAGTGTTTGTTGTTAATAACAACAAACCTGGATGATGAGGAGAAAATGATGCGCTGTTTATATTTTGTATAGGATATATATTATTACCATCACTAAAATCAGTAATTCTATCAGACAATGATTCATATCCGTCATGTCCTTTGTAAAATAATTCCATACCGTAACATCCATCACTAGACCTAGGTGGATCAACGATTGTTCGTATTCTATTAATTTGTGTTTCAAGCTTTCTACACAATGAAATTTTAGTATTATCAAAATTAAACGAAAATTGCGGTATTTCAAAACCTTCAAATGCAAAGTTCCCAACATAATTCGTTATATCTAATATATTAACAGTATAATATGTTCCATAATTAACAATTATAGATCCTGTTTTTACAACTTCATATATTTGTATGTGACCTTCCCTAGAATAAACAATAATTTGTAAGTTTTTATTATGATAATTTGTTTTTCTAGACAATGTAAAGTTTTCACATCCAACAAAATTTAGACTTATTTTATTAGACCAAACATTAATTAAACCATAATCATTTTTGAAAGAGTCATTTAAAAGATTTTTTTCATTTGCAATAAAAATACAATCGTTATCATCTTTATTGCTTGCTAAAATATTTCTTTTCCTATACAAAGATACTATTATATTTTCATCATCATTATTTGTTCCGTATAAACTTTTTGTTAAAATAAGATCTTTTGAAGTTTCATGTTGTCCCCTAAATCTAGTATCTAAATTATTATATACCCAATTAGATACTAATGGTGAATCTCCTCTAGAACTAATTTCATAAATATATTGTTCATTTTTACCATATATTAACATGTTATTTCCACATTTTGAAAAATCAAAACCACTGAACAAAGTATATCTAAGTTCTACATTATCATCATTTCTATCGTTATAAACACCATATTCCACATTTTCATATGTCATTTCTGAAGTATGTATATTCTGACCATCAATGGTATACACGTTCACAAAATCATCAGTATCTTCTTCGTCTGATTCATATTGTTTCATAGAATAAATACCAATAATATTACAATCACTATTTGATTGTAGTTCTAATAATTTATTTTTTTGTGATATATCACTAATTGTTGTATCCTCATTAACTCCAAGATCCGAATTATCAACACCAGTAAAAAAATTATTAAGTGACGACGGTGATGATGGTCTACTATTTGAATTACCTAAAGGAGCAACATTGTGTACACTAGACAGTGAAGCCAAAGAACCAACCGATTCTGTTCTGTTTTGAGTACTAAACGTTTGTTGAGAACTATGTGAAGGTATTGGTGCCATAGTGTTTGATATTGTTGATCTAAATCCTATTGTATTATTTAAATCATTAAAATCACTATCCGAATCAGAAGTGTTTGCTCTATTTATCCTTGTTGGTGGTGGCGGAGGACTATCAAATTCATTGTTGAAGCCATAAGTGCCGGACACAGGTGTTTGATCTATTGGTGGTGTTGGTGAATTAAATATACTGCGATCAACATTAGGACGCACAGGTGTACTGCGCGCCCTGGGCGTTACGAGGCGACCTACAGCCTCATGCGAAACAGCTACAAATCTGTCCCGAAGGTTCTCCCGCGCTTCATCAATAGACAAATCAGGTGTAGGTGGATCAACATATGATGGGGGCGGCGCTCTATAATGCCAGGATGTTTCTCTGGTTTCAGATGCAGATGGTGCAAGTTGCCTATATTGGTGTACTGGTGTAATTGGTGGTGTAGCAGTTTCTGAATCAGGTACAGGATGTTGATATTGCATTGATTCATGCGATTGATCTTGTACTGGTGGTTCTACAAAAAATCTTTCGTCTTCAAACGAATTAGTACTAGTTGACCTATCATCATTATTTTCTGATACGTTTTCTCTAATTCTATTCAGATTGAATTGTTCAAATTCTGCCATAACAGCAGCAGCAGCAGCTTGAGCAGCCTGTGCTCTATCTTGCATTAGTCTTGCATTTTGTTGAGTCCGTTCTGATTCTGATCTAAGTTCTTCTAAATAGACCTCTTGATCCGCTTCAGATTCTTCTGCATCTTCGGATTGTTGTCCATTTACTTGAGAATCAATAGTCGATTCATAATCTTGAATAATATTTTCATCACTATCATTTGTATTTTCAAGATCTGAATTATTAGATTCCATTACTTATTAAATATATCTATATTTTTTGTAATATAACTCATGTTGTATATGTTATCAATATAATCTATAAAATATTTCATTTCATTTTCATTCATATAACTTGCAAATAATATAAGCAAATATTTATCGCTATAATACTTATCTTCCAAAAACGATAATTTTACCAAAGAATCAATTTCATTATAAGGATAAGGTAATCTTGAAAAAAATTCTAAAAACAAATCACTTATTTTATATCTGAGTGGTATAAAATTGTTTAAAAAGAAACATAAATCGGAATATACCCAAGATGCTGAAAGTTCATCAAAATAATTTTTTTTGAATAATTCTTGCTCATACGGCATATTATAGTGGTAAATACTGTAAACTGTTATCAATTTTTTTATTTTATATATGTTTCTGATACCAATATTTATATGTTCTCTTCTTTTTTCAACAATTGGATAATACTTTAATATGTTTAGTTTCATTTCAAAAGGTAAATTATTAACCAATCTTGTATTCATAATATTATTACTTTTTGTTTTGTTATAAAATCATAGGTTAAATTTTTAATTGTTGAGATCAACATTTTCATTATTTAATACTAAATCATCGCTCATTATCTGATTTCTTTCATTTATAAAATCTTCAAGAGTATCTTCATTTTCATAATATTGATCTAACATAAATTCAAGTCTACCTTCATCATCAAATTCACCTCTTCTAGATTGGTTTAACCAAATTTGCATTGCACGATGGTTAGGCATCCCAGCTAATCCAGGAGGCATAAGATCATATCTGTTTAATTCTTCATTAGGTTGTAAAATATTATTTGAAACAGCATATTCATATATTCTAATCCGAAGTTGTGTTAACAAATTAAATGTATTAATTACTCTAATATTTGCTTGTTCAATTCTTTGTAATACATTTTCATCATTAATTGAATCTGGAATTACAAATTCAGGTAATTCATTAGGATATATTTGTTGTTGAACCAGTTCATTTGCTGTTCTAAATTCTGTTTGATTAATTACATTCCTTGATGATTCTAATACTAAATTATTTCTTTCATTCGTTAAAATTGTTAAATAAGATCTTTCATCGTTAAATTCTTCCATTAGAAAATGTAATTGCCTTAAATCAGAAGGTATATTTTCTTCATCAATTAACCAATTAGATAATCCAACATGAGATCTGCTTTCTAAACGTTCTAATGTAATCGTTTCATCATTTGTTATAATATTGTTTTCAACTGCAAAATGTTGTATTCTATTTATAACATTTCTAATATTTAATCTTTGTCTTTCAACACGAATCTGAGCTTCGGCTATTCTTCTAGCATAATCCCTTACTTCTTGTTGCTGTAAATCACTGTTATTTTCACCACCATTAGAACGATTCGGTGGCAAAGCTATTCTAATAATATGATCAAACACCAAAATTCTATTATCATTATTTTCAACTGATTCATTTTGTTCTTCTAGTGGAGGCATATTATCTTCAGAATCAGATGAACTTCTAACAGAATTATTTTGTTGTGAATTATTTGATTGCTCTAATTCTTCTAAAAGAAGGCATTTATTCATAATATTTTGATATTTTGTAACATCTCTATAAAATTTTGTTAATTCATTACATTCTTGTATTAATAGCGCATCGGTCATATTTACTCTATTATCATCAATAAAGTCTTGAAATTTTAATAATTTCTTTTTAAAATCGTTAATTGTTTTGTTAGCATCTGATTTCGCAAGTTTTGTTGTGTTTTCATAATTTTTTTCAACTCTTTTAATTAAATCAATTTTTTTGCCAACCAACACTTCTCCCATGGACCTTAAAATCTCTTTCAATTTTTTCACAGTAAAAGTACTTCTGTTCCGAATAGAATTTTTTAAATAATAATAGTCTTCTCTTTTATTCCAAATCTTAACAAAATCATTATAACAAAGTAGCGTAGAATTATAATTCGATAATGATTCAGTTTTCACAGTTTTCAATTTTTCTCTAAACAATTCTTCTTCAGCTTTACGTTTTGAACTATTCCTAGTAATAATATTTGTCATGGCTTAATGTTTTAATCTATATTACACAACTTATATATTCATTTTTTTGAAACTAAGTTAAATCAATCATTAATAATAATAATAATAATGGAACTGAATAATATTTCACAATTTTTGAATAGTATTAAAGATTTACCAAAATCAAACTATAATCAAAAAAAATCTGAATTTTTGATAGAATATGCAAATCTTCAGAAAAATATTGTTGTTTATAAAAATTTATTAGAATTAGAAACAGAGTTATTTGCTTTATTATACAAAAAACACCCTTCTTCTATTGATATATTCAAAAAATCATTACATCATTTCGTTTGTAGTGATTTATTCAATACTAAAATTGATTTAAAAAATTTAAACACAATACATGATTTATCAAAATATTCAAAAATAATATTCCAATATTATAACGAATTAAACAAACACATCATATTAGAAAATGCAAAAAACTGTAAAAATAAACTTTTTAAATGTTTAGAAGCAATAGATAGCAACAAAATCAATATTTCTAATGAACAATATATTTTTCAATGCAAAATGTTGAAAAAAACTTTTGACATAATAAATGATCAATATTGTTAAATAATAATTTTATACATAATTTATGCATAAAAAAAAGAGGGCGAGCCGAGAGTTTTTATATTGGGGTTGGGGTATTGATTTAATCTAGCTAGGATTAAATCGATGATTTTTAAAATAATTATTTTGATGTAACCCCAATATCCGCTTCTCTTTTCTAATAAAGTTTTATAATTGTATAATTGTATGATGTATCTATTTTAACCGCTTCTCTTAAAGTGATTTATATTTATATTTATATTGATGTAACCAAAATAACAGCTTCGAAGTAGCACGAGTTTTTTTATTATGGTTTTTTAAGAGAGTTACTTTAAAATAGACTGGTAAGAGTTTGTAATATTCTGATGATTTTATTTATAGACTGTCTTGAGACATATTATAAATAAAATCGTATATTTTATATTTAATATGATGTATCAGAATATACCGCTTCTTAATTTAAATTAATTAGTTATCTTTATATAGATTTCACATTTCTTCATCGCTATCAGATGGTGGATGTTCTACTGAATTACTAATTACGCTTGCGGCATACATTACAGATTCCATCGGAGCTCCTTTCCATACTGAAGGTACAATATTTAATTCTCTTTCTACATATTCCATAATACTGTTACAGTTTTTTGTCGTGACAAGATTATCAAGTTGTGTTGTAGTCAAATTTTGCATATAATAACACGCCCTTTCAAAAACTTCAGGTTTAATAGTAATTTCTGTAAAGTTACCCTCCACTACATTTTTCATAGCCTGATGGACTCCTTCAGCTAATTCGTGAGATATGGGTTTTCCATTATAAGTACTCATTCTAATTAAATAATAATCTTGTATATACTTTATATCAAATGTGTGTTCATTTTTTTGGCTTTTAATAAATGTTATATTTTTGAATATTTAAAATGCATATATATTATAATTTCTAATCAAAAATTGCATTAAAAATTGCATTAAAAATTGCATTATATTAATTCAAAATATTCATTGAAATATACACTATTAGTATAAAATATGTTTTCTTCTGGTAAATATTTAGAAAATTTAAAAAAGAACAATAATAATATATATATAGTTCAAAAAGAGGCTATTCACGGTCAATGTAATTTATTATTTATGTACAAACCATTTGTAAATACTATATTGCAGCTCGCACCTCAGTCAAAATTTTTGTACAAAAATTGGGAAAATGTAGATTTTAATGCAAATGATATAATTATTTTAATTGGATGTTATTTTGGGGAAAAGGATTTTATAAATTTTAAGAATAAAAATTTATATATAATTTTTTATTGGACCGAACCGATTTTAGTTCAAGAAAAAATAGCACAATATTGTGATGAGATATATTTATACTCAAAATCATTGTTTATATCACAACAAAAATTCTTTGATCAACAAAAAATTAGATTTGTTCCTATACTTAAACAAGAAACAAAATCATTCGTTAATTATTTAAAAAAAAAAGATAACATTAAATTGTCTTTTTTAGGACGATTAAGTTTTAGGTCTCCTAGTGTAAGAAATTTTTTTTTAAATAAAAGCTATTTTGAACAAAAATATAATTTATTTACTGAAGATACATATAATATGTATATGATAAGGAATACTAACATTTTCTTAAATATAAATAAAAATGGTAAATCTATGTTACCATTTTGCCGAATATGTAAATTACTTTCTCATAAATGTTTGATAATATCAGAACATTGTGATAAAACAGATGAAGAATTGCTTGAAGGTATGGTTTATTTTTGCGATAGTTTAATAGATATAGAAAACACTTTTTATAATTTAATATCAAAGTCACCCAATGAATTGTATAATCTTTCTAATAAAAATTATATTAAATTTTCTAATAAATTTAGTGTTAAAAATGATAATTTATTTTTAATTAAATAATTTTACTATGCGTTTTAAATGTTCAAAGGTGTAAAAATTATTTTTTATAAAAAAAATGAACCTTATAATTCATTAAAATTTTAAACAATATAAACGTAACACATCTGTTTATATATCACTATGTCTTCTCATAAGAATTTCATGGGTGGTGAATGCTACGAATTGTTTAGCCCAATTCAAGCTCTTAGACTTCCACTTTGCTCTCAGTTCCTTGGTGAACCATCTTATTATATGCCTGCAAAAGATGATGCACCAAAAGTCAAACATCTTGAAAATACATTAGAACAACTCGGAGATAATGTTATGTTTCCGAAATATTGTTTAATGTCTAGACAAAAAGCTTTCTTTGAGGCGACGAATCTTGCTCTTGACTATGATTTTGGTGCAACTTTGCTAGAAGCAGATAGAGCGAGAAATGAATTCTTTATGCGTAAAGCTCCGGCACAACTTTTAGCTATTGCCGCATCTCATCCTGGACGTATAGAGTACAACAAAACGAACCCAAGAGCTTTTCGTGAAATTGTTAAAAAGTGCTGTGTTTTACCGGGGGATATGAAGTCTATTTTAGATGCATGGAAATCATTACATGGTAGTAAAAGTAAGTTTCCTAGTTTCATGAAACGTGCATTTGAAGATCGATTGGGTGAACTGACTGAATACCACGCGGGTAAATATTCGAAAGCAGTTATTGACATGACTCGTATTAGTCATCCTAAAAGGAAGGTAATAGAAGCAACAAAGATTTTGAGTCCTTTGATGAAAAATGGAAAATTGCCATTGGAGGACTCAGCAATTACTTGGGAAAAGCATCGCTCACTAGGCAAAACTTGGGTTGAAACATTTGATGCCATGAATGGTCGCATACCGCATATGGCGGCTCTTCGAAATTTACGTGGATTTGCTCAAAGTAATCCTGGTATTGAGTATATGAAACAATATTGTTCTATGCTGTTATCCGGTGTAAAGAATGGTAAGCAATTTCCATTTCGTTATATTTCTGCTTATGAAGAATGTAAAAACGCTTCTACATTAACTAGCGTCCCTATCTCTGTAGATAGGGAAGCTATAAAGAAGAAGAAGGGTTATATTCCAAAAGAAAAACCGCCTATTAAGGCGATTTATTTCGAAATGATGGAAAAGTGTTTGGAAGAATGTTTAGAAAAGTCGATTGAAAATTTTCCGTCTTTGAAAGGAGATGTGATGGTTCTAAGTGACAATAGTGGATCTGCACATGGCGCATTCACATCGCAGTATGGTACGCGTACTGTAGCTGACATTGGAAATTTGTCTGCTTTATTGACTGCTTTATCTTGTACTGGAAAAGGTGTTGTAGGTGTATTTGGTGACAGATTACATGAATATACTGTAGACAAGAGCAAACCGTTTCTTAAGCAATATGAAGAAATTCGTAAACTAGGAAAAACCGTTGGTGGAGCCACAGAAAATGGTATTTGGGTATTCTTCAAAAGAGCATTTGCTAATGTAGCAGATTATTCTTATGATCACTTATTCTGTTATTCTGATATGCAGGCGGGACATGGTCAACTTTATGGTCACGATCATCAAATGAGTAACAAATACCAATGGAATAGGTCTGTAAGTAGAGGACATAAATACATCGATGTAATGTCTTTGATCAATGACTATCGTAAAACATTGAATCCTAAAATAAATGTTTTCATGGTTCAAACTGCGGGATACAACGATGCTATTATTCCTCAAACAACTTATAGAGGAGCTATACTAGCCGGGTGGACTGGTAACGAAGTCGTTTATGCGGATAAGTTGGTGAATTTGTGGGATGAAGTAGAGAGGTGATCATATTTTTGGTGTATGTGACCTTCCAGTGTTTTTTTAATTTAAACAGAACGTGATATAATTTAATTAATAAAGAACATGGAAAATAAACCAGATAAATATATTTCTGAAAGAGGGTATACTATAAAAAAATCATGCTTGTCAAAAGAAGAACATAATAAAATAAAAAAAGATTTAACTGTTAGCCCTTTCACAATTAAAGGTTATACAAACATGCCAACACCAAAATTTAAGATATATTTAGAATCAAAAACAAAATACTATTTACCAAGATTCTATGGGATATCTGAATTTGGAAAAGTATATACAAATTATTTAGAAGAACTAGATCATGGCGAAAGTATATGTCAGGATTTTCATGGTCAATTAAAAGAAATTCAAGTACCAATTGCATCTAAAATGATTGAAGAACTTAAATCAACCGGGGGAGGTATATTAAATTTGCATTGTGGAATGGGTAAAACAGTATTAGCAATTTATATAATTGCTCAAATGAAAAAGAAAACATTAATTATCGTTCATAAAGAGTTTTTAATGAATCAATGGAAAGAAAGACTTAACCAATTTCTTCCTAATGCAAAAGTCGGAATAATTCAACAAAACAAAGTTAAAGTTGAAAATCATGATGTTGTTATTGCAATGCTACAAAGTGTTGCTATGAAAAATTATGAAAGAAATATATATGAATCGTTTGGTTTTACAATAATTGACGAAGCCCATCATATATCGTCTCAAGTTTTTTCTAGAGCTTTACCTAAAATTTCAACAAAATATATGTTAGGATTATCAGCAACTTTAGATAGGAAGGATGGATTAAGAAAAGTGTTTGAATGGTATTTGGGAAAACCAACCGTTTGTGTTCAGAACATGGATGTTGGTGAAGTAGTTGTTAATGTTGTTAAATTAAATGATCCACAATATCAAGTACCATTTTACAATGGTAATGGCAAGTTAAATTTAGCAAAATTAATCAATACATTAGTAATTTCACCAAAACGAATGAAAATTATTTTAGATTGGATTCAGAAATTTGTTGAAGAAAATAGAAAAATATTAGTTTTATCTGAAAGAAGAAAGCATTTAGAAGAAATAGATTTAAAAGCAAAAGAACTTGGTTTGGAATGTGGATTTTATTTTGGAGGATTATCTCAACAAAAATTAAAAGAATCTGAATCAAAACAAATAATATTAGGAACATATCACATGATATCAGAAGGTTTTGATCTTTCATCATTAGATTCTTTGATATTTGCTTCACCAAAAACAGATGTTGTTCAAGCTACTGGAAGAATACTTCGCCAAGGTAAAAATAGAAAAACTATACCAACTATAGTAGATATTGAAGATCAAATAGAATATTTGAAGAAAAAATCTAAAACCCGAATCTCTTATTACAAAAAAAACAAATTTACAATAAATATATGCTAAATAAATACTATAATATGTAAAGTGCATAAAAATGAAATGCTTAATTGATTGTTAATAATGATAAGAAACAATATGAAGTTTTTATTGTACATACTTTTGAATATTTATGCTATATTTTCATCTAATTCATTAAATTTACCAACTAAAAACTATCCAACAAAAGTTTTTGTTAGACTGGAATTGAAACATATGACTCCTATTCTAAATACATTATCGACATATACAACCGCAAAATTTTCGCAAGCAAATTCAACAACTAAAGAAATGTTTGCATCTTATTGTCAAAAAATACGCGAAGCACAATATTTTATGAATGCACAACCAGAAAATTTAATTTATATTGGATGGATACCTTTAATGAATGATGCTAGAATGATTAAATTTCGTGATTATAAAAAACCTAGAAGAAACGATAACATTGATATACCATATAGAAAAGTCCCAACATATTTTATATTTATAGAACCAAATGATCAAACAAATACACTAATAATACAAAAAATTATTAATAATCCAACAATAGATATTGATATTGATGTTTCCGAATTAAAAAAAGATTTGGTTTCAATGGCAAAAGACATAAATGCTACTTTAGATTTTAATCCATTAAAATCATTTGACAACGGAAGATGGTTTTTGATATTATCTGAATCGAAAATGTTAGAATGTACACAATAAAACACACAAAAAAATGAAGTAACATTCTAATATGAAATCAATATTCAGTATTAAATGTTTAAAGGTGTAAAATGATTAAAAATTCTTATGTTTTTGAACAAGTATTTGGTAATGATGTATTAAATGAAATAAATCAATTCATTATTAATCCGATTAAAGAATCAATTGAAATACGCAACAATTCTTTATTGAGAGAATTATGCAATATATATGATAATTATTGTGTTTTTACTCAAAAAAAAATAAGAAAATTACAAAAACAATTAGTAAATTGTAAAAATTATGAATTTCAACAAGACATTAGAGAATCTATTGCTGATTGCCATTGGAATATAAATTGTGTAACTGACTATGAGTTAATGAAATTTCAACCAAGAGTTTTAACAAACTATGAGTTAATGACATTTCAACCAAGAGTTTGTTAAAAATTTGATTTGCAATAGTTGCATGTATATATTGCATTTTAATAATAAATCTTTTTATAATGAAAGACATTATGAAGCAATTATCTATTATTAAGAAATTACCAAAATTACCATTACAATATAGAAAACAATTAAAATTAACTCAATTAGATAAAGAAATTTTTAGTTTATCTAAATCTTCTTTCTTAAACTATGCTATGACACCTATTATTGGTGCTGTTGATACTTATTGGATATCTAAATTAAATCATGGTTCCATGTTAGCAGGACAAGGTACTGGGGATAGATTATTCAATTCAATATTTAGCATGATATCTTTTACACCTGCTGTAATTACACCATTAATTTCAAGATATCATGCCTTTAATGACAAAGAAAATATGGTAAATACAATTAGTACAAGTATATTTTTAGTTAGTGGTTATGGTAGTTTAATAACATTGTTTTTATTTTTTAAAACTAAATATTTAGTTAAAACAATTATACCTGAAATATCACCATCTTATTTGTATGCATGTCATTATTTCCAATTAAGATGTTTAGGATTAATTTTTGCATTATTGAATTCATTAGCATTTGCTATTTTACGAGGTCAAAAGGATTTAAAAACACCAATGCGTTTTAATGTATATTCACAATTATGTAATGCTATTTTAGATCCAATTTTTATGCAATTTATGGGAGTAAGAGGAGTTGCTT
>MDSV01205389.1_pt1 | contig 18549 bp, 17 predicted proteins | sample 810851 | NCBI WGS metagenome assembly MDSV01 (sample SAMN05326640, study PRJNA326480) | marine metagenome | isolation source: seawater | place: Atlantic Ocean: North East | collected 2012 | reverse complement strand
TTGTCGTCGAAAGCGGCGCTGGCCTCAAATCCCGCATGGATGACGAGGCGTTCCGCGCCGCGGGCGCCGAAATTGCCGGCCCCGAAACGGCGGCCAATGCCGATGTCATCTTCCGCGTCCGCCGCCCCGGCGAGCAGGAATTTTCCGGCTACAAGAGCGGCGCGATTGTGATCGCGACCATGGACCCCTACGGCCATGAGGACGCGCTGTCGGCCATGGCCGGGAAGGGGATTTCCGCCTTCGCGATGGAGCTGATGCCGCGCATCACCCGCGCGCAGTCGATGGACATTCTGTCCTCGCAGGCAAACCTTGCCGGCTATCAGGCCGTGATCGAGGCGGCGGCGGTGTTCGACCGCGCCATGCCGATGATGATGACGGCGGCGGGCACCGTGCCGGCCGCGCGCGTGTTCGTGATGGGCGCGGGCGTTGCCGGCCTCCAGGCGATCGCGACCGCGCGCCGTCTCGGCGCCGTGGTTTCGGCCACCGATGTGCGTCCCGCCGCCAAGGAACAGGTCGCCTCGCTCGGCGCGAAATTCATCGCGGTCGAGGATGACGAGTTCAAGGCGGCCGAGACCGCCGGCGGTTACGCCAAGGAAATGTCGAAGGAATATCAGGCCAAGCAGGCCGAGCTCGTGGCCTCCCACATCGCCAAGCAGGATATCGTCATCACCACCGCGCTGATCCCCGGTCGCCCCGCGCCCCGGCTCGTCAGCCGCCAGATGCTTTCGGCGATGAAGCTCGGATCGGTCGCCGTCGACCTCGCGGTCGAGCGCGGCGGCAATGTCGAAGGCGCGGTCGCCGGCGCGGTGACCGAGGTCGAGGGCGTCAACGTCATCGGCTACGAAAACCTGCCGGGCCGGATCGCCGCCAGCGCCTCGGCGCTTTACGCCAAGAACCTGCTGACCTTCTTCGAAACGCTGGTCGACAAGGAGACCGGCGATCTGAAAATCAACCGGGAAGACGAACTCGTCGCCGCCACGCTGCTGACGCATGAGGGCGCGCTCGTTCATCCGAAATTTGGCGGTCAGCCCGCCGGGGGAGAAGCCTGATGCCGCTAGATGATGTTCATAGCTCGATCGACCAGGCGATGATGTCGCTGGAGCACGCCAAGAGCGCGCTCGGCAATCTCGAGGACGGCTCGCTCGCAGCGCTCGCCCATGGCGCGACCGGCGGGGTCATCGATCCCTTCGTATTCCAGCTCGCGATCTTCGTGCTCGCAATTTTCGTCGGCTACTACGTTGTGTGGTCGGTGACGCCGGCGTTGCATACGCCGCTGATGGCGGTCACCAACGCGATCTCCTCGGTGATCGTCGTCGGCGCGCTTCTCTCGGTTGCCCTTTCGGCAAGCGGCATCGCCACCGGCATGGGCTTTGTCGCCCTGATCCTGGTCGCGATCAATATTTTCGGCGGCTTCCTCGTCACCCAGCGCATGCTGGCGATGTACAAGAAAAAAGAGAAGTGAGGCCATAGACGATGTCTGTCAATCTTGCAGCCTTGCTGTTTCTCGTCTCCGCCGTGCTGTTCATTCTGGCGCTGCGCGGCCTGTCGCACCCCTCCACCAGCCGCAAGGGCAACCTTTACGGCATGGTCGGTATGGGGATCGCGATCGTCACCACGCTGTTGCTTGCCAAGCCGGATTTCCCGGCGCTGATCCTGATCGTGCTGGCGCTTGCCATCGGCGGCGGCATCGGCGCCTATATCGCCCGCACGATCCCGATGACCGCGATGCCGCAGCTCGTCGCCGGCTTCCACTCGCTCGTCGGTCTTGCCGCCGTGCTGGTGGCGGGCGCGGCGCTTTACTCGCCGGAAAGCTTCGGTATCGGCACGCCGGATGATATTCATCTGCGCGCCCTGATCGAGCTTTCGATCGGTGCCGCGATCGGTGCGATCACCTTTACCGGCTCGATCATCGCCTTCCTGAAGCTCGATGGGCGCATGTCCGGCAAGCCGATCATGCTGCCGGCGCGCCACATCATCAACATCGCGCTTCTGGCCGGTCTGGTGCTGTTCATCGTGTCGCTTTCGGCAACGGCCAATCCGATCCACTTTTGGCTGATCGTCATTCTGGCGCTGGGGCTTGGCGTGCTGCTGATCGTGCCGATCGGCGGAGCCGACATGCCGGTCGTGGTCTCGATGCTGAACTCCTATTCGGGCTGGGCGGCTGCCGGCATCGGCTTCACGCTCGGCAACATGGCGCTGATCGTTACCGGTGCGCTGGTCGGCTCGTCGGGCGCGATCCTGTCCTACATCATGTGCAAGGGCATGAACCGCTCGTTCATCTCGGTCATTCTCGGCGGCTTTGGCGGCGATAGCGCTGCCGCCGCCGGGGCTTCCGATATCGACCGTACGGTCAAGACCGGTTCGGCCGACGATGCGGCCTTCCTGATGGAGAATGCCTCCAGGGTCATCATCGTGCCGGGTTACGGCATGGCGGTCGCCCAGGCCCAGCACGCGCTGCGCGAGCTTGCCGACAAGCTCAAGGAAAAGGGCGTCGAGGTGAAATACGCCATTCACCCGGTCGCGGGCCGCATGCCGGGCCACATGAACGTGCTCTTGGCCGAGGCCAATGTGCCCTATGACGAGGTGTTCGAACTGGAGGATATCAACTCCGAATTCGCCCAGGCTGACGTCGCCTATGTCATCGGCGCCAATGACGTGACCAACCCGGCGGCGCGCGACGACAAGGCCTCGCCGATCTACGGCATGCCGATCCTCGATGTCGACAAGGCCAAGACCTGCCTGTTCGTCAAGCGCTCGCTCGGCTCCGGCTATGCCGGCATCGACAATGAGCTGTTCTACAAGGATGGCACGATGATGCTGCTGGGCGACGCCAAGAAGATGACCGAGGATATCGTCAAGGCGATCGAATAGCCAAAGCCTTGAAATTACTGGAAGCCCGGCGGTTCATCCCGCCGGGTTTTCGTTTGTTCCGTCCGCTTGAGCGGAACCGTCCATCACCACTGCACGTTGTCCCATGGCAACATCAACCGAGGACAACCCGTGGCCATTCCCAGGAAACCCCTGACCGTCGCTCTCATTCCGGCGATGGCATTGTGCCTGATGGCGCTCGACCTTCCCGACAATCCGCCGGTGCCGGAGCAGCGCCCGGATAGTGCCGCCGCCGCGGAAGCGGAGGCTGCACCAACGCCGGCAACGGAAGAAACGACGGAGACGGCGGAGCCCACTCCCGCGGAAGACGAGGCCGCCGAGGAGGTCGAGAGGGTCGAGGACGATCTCCCGGACGATCCGCCCGTGCCCGAGGAACGAGCGGAGAACCCGCCGCCGCCCGATCCGAAGCCGCCGGAGGAAGACAATGGCGAATTTCTCCGCTGCACGGCGGCGCTCACCGCGCTCGGCGCGGAATACGAAGTGCTGGAGCCGATCGACGGGGAGGGGGCTTGTGGCATGGCGCGGCCGCTGAAGGTGACAAAGGTTATGGAAGGGGTGGCGCTTTCGCCGGAAGGCACGATGCGCTGCGAGACCGCGCTTGCGCTTGCCACATGGGCCAAAACCTATGTCGAGCCGACGGCGAAGATCGCGCTGTCCCCGGATGCGCGGCTGACCGAGGTGGAGCAGGCGTCAACCTATGTCTGCCGCAGCCGCAACAATGTGGACGGCGCCAAGATTTCCGAACATGCCAAGGGCAATGCCATCGATATTCGATCGCTGACATTTTCCGACGGCACCTCAGTGGAAATGCTGCCGCGCATGAAGGATGGCAGCGTCACAGGCGCCTTCCAGCGCACCGTCAGCGCCGCCGCCTGCCTCTATTTCACGACGGTGCTTTCGCCAGGCAGCGATGCAACCCATCAGGACCACATGCATCTCGACGTGATAAAGCGCAACAGCGGTTATCGCTACTGCCGGTAGGTTTTGCCGGCGCGGTCAGGTCGCCAGCCAGGAGATGGCCTCGTTCTGGTTGTCAGGGGCGAACACCTTCACGTCCGCATGGAACAGCATGCCGAACATCTGCACCGCCTGGGTAAAGCCCTTGTTGGCGCTGACGATCGCGATGCTCTTGAACTCCAGCGGTTCGGAACGGCGGAAAGGCTGGCCGCCCATCGCGGTGCCGACATCCGAGCCGGCGAAATCCGCGCCGGTCACCAGGAGCAGGCGCAGCCCGCCGCCCTTGGTGCTCTGGGTTTCGAGCGCCGGCAGCAGGACATTCTGGTAGTCATTGGCGCTCAGCGCCTTGTGGATCGTGAAGCCGATCATGTTGTCCGGCAGGCTTTCGATTTTCTCAAGCATGGAATCCCTCCGATTTTGCGTCGTGTTGTAACGCGGCCATGGCGACTTTGAAAGCGCCGTCGGGCAGGATTGCCGATTTGTAATCCGCAAAACCGGGGCAGGATAAAAACATGAGTAGAATTATCATATTTAAACTTTACCTTTTTTATCATGTTTTATATGCTCGCCGCGACAATGCGAAATTCCCCGTATCGAGGAGGCATTCATGGCGAAGAAGAACCGGCGCAAGGCCGCGCGGTCCGAACAGAAATCCGATGACGTGACGCGTGTCGCGGACGCGCCGGAGGGACTTGCCGGACGGAGTTTTCTCTATGTCGGCGGGCGCGACTGTCAGGTCGCCCATCTGCGCGCGGTGGCCGACGGCTTCGGCGCCGAACTGATCCATCACGATGGCGGCCTGCGCGAGGCGGTTTCGCGGATCGACCGGGTGCTGCCCTCCGTCGACTGCGTGTTCTGCCCGATCGACTGTATCAGTCATGACGCCTGCGTGCGCGTCAAATCCGGCTGCAAGAAGTTCAACAAGGCGTTCATCCCGCTCCGCAACGGCTCGAAATCCTCGCTGGAGCGCGCGCTTCACAGCATGAACGAGCGCGGCAACGGATGATCTGTGATATCGATGGGGTCCGCCTGATCGGCCTGCACCGCGCTGACGCGGCCGGTAATGTTGCGAGCCGGTACGGGCCGATGCGCGCCGGGGCCGCCATTCTCCCCTTTCCACAGCACCGACGTCGCGTTGGTATATACGGCGCCGGTGAGGTGATACACGTGGCGGACTGGCATCGCCGGGTTCAGAATAAGACAGCAGAGGTAAGTCAATGTATATCGCAATGAATCGCTTCAAGGTCGCGACCGGTTCCGAGGAGGCGTTCGAGGCCATCTGGAAGGGGCGCGATTCGCGCCTTGCCGAACTCGCCGGCTTCATCTCCTTCCATCTCCTGAAGGGCAAGCACTTCGCCGATGACGGCTACACGCTCTATGCCTCGCACACGATGTGGGAGAGCGAGGAGGCGTTCACCAACTGGACAAAATCCGAGCAGTTTCGCGATGCCCATAAGAATGCCGGCGAACGCAAGGCGGAATATATCGGCCCGCCGGTCTTCGAAGGCTTCAATACGGTCGAGGGCGCGTGATGAGCGATCCGGCGGAAATCGAGGTCCTGCCCGTTCTGCCATCGGTCGATCTTGCCGAGACCAAGGCGTTCTACACCGAAAAGCTCGGATTGTCGGAAGTGGTGCACGAGGATGACACCTATCTCATCCTCCGTCGTCCCGGGCTTGAGCTGCATTTCTGGCTGACCGACGACAAGACGCTTTGCGAACGGACCTCGGTCTATATTCGCGGCGGCGGCATCGACGCGCTTTATGCCGAATACGAAAAGCGTGACATCCTCCATCCGATGGGCTTCACCGAGCGCGAATGGGGCATGAAGGAATTCTATGTCTCCGATCCGCACGGCAATCTGCTGCGCTTCGGCCGCATACCGGATGGCCAGGAGGGGTAGTCAGTCCCGGCTCGCCGGCAGCAGCGCGGCGAGCGCGGCCATCAGCCAGCCGGCGATGATCGCGGTCCCGCCGACCGGAGCGGCCATGCGGAAAAGGCCGGAGCCCATGTAGGAAAGCGCTGCGATATCGCCTGCGAACAATAGCGTTCCGAGCGCGATCGCGAGCCCTGCCGCGGTTGCGACGGCTGTGCGCATTGCCAATACCGCGAGCGCCAGCAGCGCCGGGCCATTGGCGAGGCAGACCAGCGCCGCCGATTGCAGCACGGCGCTGTCGCCGTGATAGGCGGCGGCGGCGAGCATGATGCCGGCGGCACCCGTAAGGCCTCCGCAGAAAAGCAATATGCGTGATGAAAGCGCAAGGCCTGCCATCCTCAACTCCTGTTTTGCATGTGATAGGCGAGTTTTTCGATCGGCGGCATGATCACGGCGCGCAACCGGATATCGGGCACGGTCTCTTCCAGCGCGCGGCGGAAGCACAGCAGCCACTCATCGCGCTCCTCCGGCCCGATCGGCGCCGGCATGTGGCGCATCCTGAGGCGGGGATGACCGTGCTTTTCCACATAGACCGGCGGGCCGCCGAGATAACCGGTCATGTAGTCGCGGAATTTCGCTTCCGAGCCCGAAAGATCGGCGGGATGAATAGCGCGGCAGCGGGCGGCCTCCGGCAGGGTATCCATCAATTCGTAGAAGCGGCGCACGAGCCGTTCAACGGCATCAGCGCCGCCTATCGCCTCGTAGAGTGTGATGGTTTCGCGCGCGTTCATAAGCGCTCCACAACTGGGGTTGATGGTGTGGTCTGTTGAATACCGATATTATGCCTCAACGCAATGCAGAGCGACGCCTTTTTCCTGCAAGACGTTGCGATGCTCCTCGGCCAACTCCGATCCGGTGAACACGGCGGTGAAGGTCTCGAGCCCGGTCAGGAAGTGCAGTCCGGGCCGGCCGAACTTGGTGTGGTCGGCGAGCAGCACGCGACGTTCGGCGCCCTTCACGATCAGCCTTTTGGTCTGCACCACTTCCGGATCCTGGTGGAAGGCCGCGCCCTCATAGATCGCGGAAGCCGAGATGAAGCCGATATCGGCGCGCAGCCCCCGCAGCGCATCCTCCGTCAGCAGGCCGAAAAAGCCGTTGAACTTGCGGCTGTACTGGCCGCCAAGCGCCATCAGTTCGATCCCGGCAATGCCGGCAAGCTGCGATATAACACTCAGATTGTTTGAAATCACAGTCAGCGGCAGGCGGTGGGTGAGGTGTTCGGTCAGGTTCGCCGCCGTCGACGAATCGTCGATCATCAGCGTCATGCCGGGCTCCACCAGCGCCGCGGCGCTTGCCGCGATCCGCGCCTTTTCGCTTGCCGCCATCTTCTGGCGATAGCGGAAATCGGCCTGAAACATGGCCGATGACTGGACGGACGCCCCGCCGCGCACCTTGCGGAGCTGTCCGGAAGCCTCGAGCTCATCGAGATCGCGGTGCACCGTCATCTTCGAAACATGGAATCGGAGACTCAGCTCATCGACGCTCGCCGTGCCCTTTTCCATCAGCAGCGCCATCATCGCCGCCCGTCTTTCATCGGCTTTCACCGGCCTCTCCATGTCCAATGTTGTGGTGTTTTTGATGTAACACCCTTGTTTGTGATAGATATCACATTTTATAACGATTAAAATAACATTTAATGTGTTGTTTGTAAAATAGTATTGTTATTTTCTTCGCAACTCCTATCATCAAAATACAAAGCTGCCATACTCGGGCGGCTAAGGAACATTTGATGAGCCGCCGGCAGAGGCGGCGCGCAATCACAGGAGACTTGGCGATGCCCATGATTACCTTGCGGCAGTTGCTCGACCACGCGGCCGAATACGGCTACGGCGTTCCGGCCTTCAACATCAACAATATGGAACAGGGCCTTGCGATCATGGCCGCGGCGAAGAAAACCTCCTCGCCGCTGATCATCCAGGCAAGCAGGGGCGCGCGCTCCTATGCCAACGACCTGGTGCTTGCCAAGCTGATCGAGGGCCTGTCGGAGCTTTACCCCGACATTCCGCTGGTCATGCATCAGGACCATGGCAACAACGAAGCCACCTGCATGACCGCGATCAAATACGGCTTCACCTCGGTGATGATGGATGGTTCGCTGAAGGCCGATGGCAAGACCCCGGCGGATTACGAATATAATGCGGGCATCACCAAGCGCGTGTCGGATTTTGCCCACTGGGCCGGCGCATCCGTCGAAGGCGAGATCGGCATTCTCGGCTCGCTGGAAACCGGCGAGGGCGAGAAGGAGGATGGCCACGGTTTCGAGGGCAAGCTGGAGCATGACCAGTTGCTGACCGATCCGGATCAGGCCGTGCAGTTCGTCAAGGAAACCCAGGTGGATGCGCTGGCGGTTGCCATGGGCACCAGCCACGGCGCCTACAAGTTTACCCGCAAGCCGGATGGCGACGTGCTGGCGATGAATGTGATCGAGGAAATCCACCGCCGCCTGCCGGGCACCCATCTGGTCATGCACGGTTCCTCCTCCGTGCCGGAAGAGCTGCAGGAGATCATCAACAAGTATGGCGGCGAGATGAAGCCGACCTGGGGCGTGCCGGTCGAGGAGATCCAGCGCGGCATCAAGCACGGCGTCCGCAAGGTCAACATTGACACCGACAACCGCATGGCCATGACCGGCGCGATCCGCAAGGTGTTTGCCGAAAACCCATCCGAATTCGACCCCCGTAAATATCTCAAGCCCGCCATGGAGGCGATGACCAAGCTCTGCGTCGAGCGCTTCGAGGCCTTCGGCACCGCCGGCCACGCCGACAAGATCAAGGCGATCCCGATGGCGGATATGGCCAAGCGCTACGCCGACGGCTCGCTGGCGCCGAAGATCGGGTAACGGGCGGCGGGCGCGTCAGCCCCGCCTGTCCATCGACCGCGACACCAGCAGCACCGGGATCAAGCCCGCCAGAATGATGATGATGGCGGGCACCGAGGCGCTTTCGACCTCGGCGCGCGACGCATCCTCGTAGACGAGGGTTGCAAGCGTGTTGAAGTTGAAGGGGCGCAGCAGGATCGTGGCCGAAAGCTCCTTCAGCGTTTCGATGAACACGAGCAGCGCCGCGGTCAACAGTGCCGGGCGCATATTGGGCAGCAGCACGGAAAACAGCGCCTTCAACGGCGTTCGGCCGAGCGTGCGGGCGGCCATGTCGAGATTGGGCGAGAGCTTCTGGAAGCCGGAATCCACGCTACCCTCGGCCATCGCCAGAAATCGCGCGGTGCAGGCATAGACGATCGCAAAGCCGCTGCCTGAAAGCACCAGCCCCGTGGAGATGCCGAAGGAGGATCGCATCAACCCGTCGGTCCAGTTATCGAGGCCGGCAAGGGGGATCAGCACGCCGATCGCCAGCACCGTGCCGGGAATGGCATAGCCGAGCGAGGCGAGGCGGGCGAGGCTGCGGGTTCTGGGCGAAGCATAGCTTCTGACGGCATAGGCGAGGGTCAGGCCGAAGATGACGGCCACGATCGCGGCAAGGCCGGATACGGTGATGCTGGTCATCAGCGCTTCCAGCAGGCGGGCGGACGCAAAATCGTCTAGCCGTTTCAGCGCGAAATCGAGGAGCACCAGCGCCGGCACCAGAAAGCCGATGACAACCGGAATGGTGCATGAAAGGGTCGCGAGCGCGGCCTTAGCGCCGGTGAGGCGCTGGCGGGCGGCCTCGCCGCTGGCGCGCGAAGTCGCGTAGCGCTGGTTGCGCCGCGCCAGCCGCTCGAGCAGGATCAGCCCGAGCACGAAGACCAGCATGATCGCCGAAAGCTGTGCCGCGCCGCCGAGATCGCCCCGGTTCAGCCAGGTCTCGTAGATCGAGAAGGTCAGCGTGTTGACGCCGAGATATTGCACCGCGCCGATATCGTTCAGGCTTTCCATCAGCACCAGAGTCACGCCGACGATGATGGCCGGCCGCGCCATCGGAAACTGCACCCGCCGCAACACCCGCCATCGCCCCGCGCCAAGGGTTCGCGCCACCTCCGCCGCATTGCGCCCCTGCATGGCGAAAACCGCGCGGGCGGTCAGGTAGACGTAAGGATAGAGCACGGCCGACATCACCAGCACCGCGCCGCCCAGCGAGCGGATATCGGGGAAATAATAATCGCGCGCGCTCTGGAAGCCGAACAGCGCGCGGTAAAGCGTCTGCACCGGCCCGGTGAAATCGAGGAATTCGCCGAAGGCATAGGCGGCGAGATAGATCGGCATGGCGAGCGGCAGAACCAGGAGAGACGAGAGCAGGCGGCGGAAGGGGAAATCGAACGACACCACCAGCCATGCCGTCATCACCCCGACCACACCGGTGATCAGGCCGTTCAGCAGCAACAGCCAGAAGGTGCGCCGCGCGGCGCTCGGCAGCACCGTCGTCGCCAGATGGGCGAGCGACGAAAGATCGGATGTGAAGGCAAGCCAGACAATCGCTGCGAGCGGCAGCAGCATCAGCGCCGCAATCGCGCCCGCCGCAAGCGTGAGCGGCGCTGGCGCAATCCGCCGGAATATGCGCGTAGGGGTGTTGATCTCTGTTGCGGACATGGGGTGCGGCCTTCAGCCGAGCCGTTGCGGATGACCATTCTTACGATCTCACGCCGCTCCGGGCAATACGAGTCGCGCGCTCAATAATGCAGCGGCCTTGTCTGCCGCTCGGGCAGGAACACCTCGACCAGCATGCCTTCATTCGGAACCGCCTGAACCTCAAGGCGCGCGCCGAGACTTTCGGCAAGCCTGCGGGCCTTTTCCAGATGGGTGTTTTCCGCGCCGCCCTGTTCGGACCGTGCGCCGCCATTGCCGACGCGCCGGCGCGAGGGCGCGATGCCATTGTCGCGAAACCGCAGCACCGTCGCCCCGTCCGCCGTCAGCGCCGTCGATACCACGACCTGGCCGCCCGCCGGGGTGAACTGAACCGCGCCCATCAGCAGTTCCTGGGCGATCTGCCTGAGTGTTTCCGCGGAACCCGGCGCGTTGCCGACGCTCGGCGAAAGGGCGGCGCGGATGATGATCCGGCGTCCATTGGCGCGCGGCTGGACCATGCTCACGGCCTCGGCAATGGCGTCATTGATGCGCGCCGCCTCATCCTTTCGGGGGGTGATTTCAGGTTCGGCCGGGGGCGGAGCGATCTCGGGTTCGGGCTCCGGCTCACCCAGAAGCCTGCCGATCACGCCGCGGGCATGACGGCCCTTGAGCGTGATTTCGCGGGCGATGCGGTGATAGCGCTGATCGCCGATCGCGCCAAACGGTTGGTGATCAAGCGTTTCGGAAAGCGAAACAATCGCATCGATCGGCTGGCGCACCTCATAGCGCAACGCCGAGATGAAGGCATCGCGGTCATCCTCGGCCTGCCGCGCCTCGCGTCGGGCCGCCCGCAGATCGTCCTCGCGGCGCTTCAGCGCGGTGATGTCGCGCAGCGCCATGCAGATGCCGTCCGATTGCGGCAGCGGGCCGAGCGTCACATAGAGCGGGATCAGGCCGCCGCCGGACTCGCGGCCGATCACCTCCAGCCCCTCGGTGGCGATCTCGCCGACCGGCCGCTGGGCGAGGCGGTCGAGGTGCCTGTGGATGTCGCCGTGGCTTTCCTCGGCAAACAGGATATCCACTGGCTTGCCCGCAATCTCGGCCGTGTCGGTGGCAAACAGCGCGGCGGCGGAGGCGGAGAGCGAGCGCAGTTGCCGTTTCCCGTCCAGGATCACTATGCCGTCGGTTGCGGTGTCGAGGATCGAGGAGAGTTCCGCAACCTCGGCGTCCTTGTCGGCGCTGGGGGCGGGCGCCTCCGCCGGCTTCGGCGCGGCGCCGACCAAGGGCGTTGCGAGCGTGTCGGAATCCTGCGCCGGTCGCAATGTCAGGGCCAGCGCACGGCCATTATTCCAGGCGATCGCCTGCATGTGGAAGGATACCGGAAGCCTGTCGCCATTGGCGGTGCGCAGGAACAGGCGGTCGTCGCTGCCGCGCTCGACAAAGGCATCAGTGCCGCCGGCGGCGATCACCGCCTCGAGCGAGCCATAGCCGGACACCGCCAGAAAGGCAGGATTGACGTGAAGAATGCGCTCTCCCGCCTGGATCACGATCGGGTTCTCGCTGCGATCGAATTCGGAGGTGTCCGCTGTGGCTTCGGGTTTTTCGGCGGACGCGGTGGTGCGGCGGATCACCCGGCCGCGGGGCTCGCGCTCCGGCGCTGGCGGCTGTATGTCTTCGGCGGGGGCCTCAGGGCGCAACTCTTCGGCAGGGGCCGCGGAGCGCAACTGGCTTGCGATCTCATCCAGCGCGTGCCGCTCGTCATCCGTCAGTGTCTTCGCGCTTGTGGTCTGTCGGGCCTCCGGAATACGTGCAGGGCGCGGCGCTTCCCGCTGCTCGCCGAGCCTGACGAGACCAAAGCCGCGAAAACCGTCGAAACGGCGCTCCCGGGTAAAGGTGGGCAGGGCGGCGAGATCGACCGGCACGAGCATATTGGTGTTGCCGAGCGGCCATTCGACGCTGCGGCCGGACCAGGTTTCCGTCGTTTGCAGCAGGTCGCCGATCGCGCCAGCGCCCTTGACGCCGAGCCGCGATTCGACCTCGGCGAAGGTGAGACCGGTGATCGCGCCGGTTTCCTCGCCGACGGCTTCCACCAGCTCGCTCGAGACCTCGGTGATCCGCCCATAGATATCCGTGCGCCAGACGAAGCGGCGCGGAAGCGGCCCTTCTACGGCTTCCGGTTCCGGGGTCCGCGTCTCCTCGGCCGCCACAAGCTCGGGCTGCTTCCTTATCACCGGAGCGGCGGGCTGAATTGCCGGGTCAGCAGGCTCCAGGATGGGTGCAGCGGACTCCGCCGGGCTTTCCTCCATCAACGCGCCGAAGCTTTCGTCAATCGCGGCGATGACGTCGCGCGCCGGTCTTTGTGGCACAGGCGCTTCGCCGCGTTCTGGGCGTATATGCGGCCTGATCTCCGCCGAAAGGTCCGGCGAGACGGCGAGCAGGAAAAGGTCGGGTGTGCTGGAAAGCCGCCCCAGCGCCACCGGCCAGATCCCGGCTTCATTGGTGACCAGCCGCTCGATATAGCTGTCGGCCCGTCGCGAAAGGCTCTCGACGATGTCGGCAGTATCGGCCTCGCCAAGACCTGTGGCCGCGAAATCGTCAGAGCGGAGCGTGATCTGCCCGTCGCCGTTCACGAGCGCCAGATGTTGCGATCCGCGCACGAGGCTTGCGTCATCCCTTACGTCGGATTCGCATTCCAGCAGGAAATACCGATGGTTGGCGAGGATGAACAGGCTCGCCGTCGCCTTTCTCGTCACCCGCCTGAATCGTTGCGTCAGGTGAATCGTAAGGCTCTCGCTGTCGCCCGGCCCGGTAAGCCTGCCGGCGGCGGCGGCGAATTGACGGCGAAGAATCGGATCGCTCGGGCCCGCGCCGATCGTCGCATCTACCCCGGAATAGCCGAAAAGCCTGGCGCCTGCTTCATTGGCCCAGATGATCGCGCCGTCCGGCGCATCGAGCACGAGCATCGGCCGCGCTTCCAGGAATCGCTGGCGCAGGGCAGGGTGCGATGCAAAGGCGATGAAGGGCGGGTTGCTCATGAACGGCTGTCCGGTTCGCGTTGTCGGCCTGGCGCTTGGCCTTTTAATGCTTTTTTAATGATAAATGCCAATACGGTCCAGAATGCGGTGCGGTTTTTCACGCTCCACGGTTAATGTGCGGAAGCTCGGCGTCTCAAATCTTCTCGGGAAGAGATGTTGGGGCTTGCAAATTCGGTTCAGGCATTTTAAACGGGCCGCGATGCATCACGCGTCGCCCTTCAAGCGTCGCCCATCAAGCGTCACCTTGTGCGGTTGTAGCTCAGTTGGTTAGAGCGCAGGTTTGTGGCACCTGAGGTCGGTGGTTCAACTCCACCCAACCGTACCATTTCTCCATCTTGTCGTTTTCTCGCCAAAGAGGCCTTTGCTGGCCGTGTTTATGGCTGCGCACCAACTATAAGTTAACGTTAACATCCGATTGTAATTGTTATAAACAAGTCGTTGTGCTGCTGGTATTGCGGCGTCCGGATGGTGCTGGCAATGAATGAAGACCTTTCGGGCGCTTGTGAACAGCATGGCGATGATCTATGGTTTCGGCGATTTCAGAGACATTTTCGGCCGGGACCTGGCGGTTGACAGATAGTATGACCAACCTGACCGCTTATATCACGGGACTTTGCCTTTCGGCTGCCGCTGGCCTGTGCGCCGGCGTAGAGCCGGCATCGGCGCAGTTGCTGGAAGGGCCGGGCGCCCTGTTCCTCGATCAGACCCCGATCGAGATGATGGCTTCCAACTATTCGAGCTTCGAGACCGGCTATCTCCTGCCCCGCGGCGCGGTCTATCTGCAAGTCGGCTCCGATCAGACGACTGCGGGCTCAGGGACAGGCACCGAGGTCTATACCTTGCGCGGCGATTGGGCCGTTGCCGACTGGCTTCAGGTCAGCGCCTTCGGCCATGCGTTCGACGATCCGCCGCTTTGCGGGACGTCGGCATGCGCCGAGAATCTCACTTTTCTTGCCGGCGGCGGCGGTTTGAAGCTCGGTCTCGTCGAAAGCTATGGTCTTTCGATCGCCGCTTCCGGGTCGCTAGAAACGCAGTATCTCTCCGGCGACCTTTACGGCAACGAAGCGAACGGCAATTGGGAGATGGCAGGCAGCCTGCAATTGCCGATGAGCCTGACAGTTACCGACAGTCTGAGGTTTCACCTGACCCCCGGCGTCTCGTTTCTGCCGGAGAGCGTCAACGGCGTGCCCTATTACGGCACGATCCCCTATGTCGGCGCGGGGCTCACCTGGCAGCCCATTACCGGCCTTCAGTCCTATGCCACCGTCATGCTGCCCTACGGCACGGATGGCAATGCTCTTTCGAGCTCCGGCGGGTTCGAGATCACGCCGGTGTGGATGGCAGGCGTCAAGCTTGCGGTGACGCCCAAGGCGGCCGTTGATATTTTCGCGACCAATGGCTGGGGGCAGACGCCGGCGACCAGTATTCTGGCGTTTCCCGGCAATGACGAGATCGCCTACGGCATCAGGCTGAGCTACACGCCGTGGGTCGGGGTTGCGACCCGGGATGTCTATTTCGACAGCTATCGCGTGGATATGCTGAGCCCGGTCACCCAGCTCGAACAGGCGCGCCAGTTCGACGGGCTGACGCTGACCAGCGCCAATACGCTCACCCCTCATCGTATCCTGGCGGAGGCCGGCATCGGCAGCCGGGATTTCATGGATGTCCATCTCGGCTTCAGCCCGGACCAGGACCTGCAGCTTGACGCGATCTTCTCGCAATATCCGGGCGGCGGTATGGCGGGAGACGCGGTCAGCCCATGGGGGGATGAATGGGCCTATATGGTCGGCGGCAAATTGCGGCTCATGGACCAGAACTATGGCGACCTGTTTTCGCTGGCGGGGCAGGTTCTTGCCGGGCGCGACTTCAACAAGCCGACGACAGGTATAATTTACGCCTCGCTGCCGGCGAACCTTGATCTTTCGGATACCGTCTCCGTGGCTGTCGAGCCGAAATTCGCGGCCTATGGCGATGAACGCCTGAAAGCCATCGGCGGCGGCGTGACCGTGCGTCCTCTGCGGGATCTGACGCTGATCGGCGAGGTTACGGCGGTTCTGGACGGCGGCGATCCGGTGTGGGCGGGTGGCGCGCGTTACGCCCTTCCAAACACACCGTTCAGCGCGGATGCCTATGTTACAAATGCAACAGGTCTGCACGGAGTCGGAACAATGCTCGCTCAGGATGAGGCCCGCTATGGACTCACTTTACGTTTTGCGTATTAAAGTCATCGCATAAATTTGGAATGCGATATTTAACGGAATGCCTGCAGTCCGTTTGGAAGCTGTTCGGGCATTAAATTATTTAAATGCTTCTTGAGGTAGGTCTGTTTTAATCCATTCTCAACTGTTCGCGCGTATCCCGTAAGCGTAAAAGTGCGTTTCCAGGTGCATGTGTTCAGAAGGCTCGAATGCCAGAGCAAAAACAAGGCAATTCGGAGAATTTCTAGGTGCGTGCCGTAACAACCATTTGTCTGACCGTGCTGCTTTCCAGTTGCAGCGCCATTTACAATGTGTCGGAAGTGCGCCCGGTCGTGGGCCAGAGCTCGTCCGTGAAAGTTGTGCCGGTCACGAGCGAGAACGTGCTGCTTGCCAACGCTCTTACGCCTTACAGGCCCTTGTCGCTGCCTCCCGTGTTCGATCAGACGGCGACCCTTCAGGGCTCTGCCGTTCCGCGGATCTCCGCCTACAAGCCGCAGGCGCAACCCGGCCCGGTCGCGACCAAGTTGCCGCCGCTCCAGCAACCGAAATCCTACCGTATCGGGGTTGGCGATGTGGTGCTTCTGGCGACGCCGAACGCTGACTCGGCGCTAAACGAGATCAACGGCCTGCTCGCGGCGCAGAACGCGAGGCAGGGCTACACGGTGCAGGATGACGGCGCGATTGCGATCCCGACCGTGGGGCGCGTCAACATCGCGGGCATGACGCTCCAGGAAGCGCAGTCCGCGCTGTTCCAGAAGCTCGTCGCAAGCCAGATCGATCCGACCTTCAATCTGGAGATTTCGGAATTCAACTCGCAGCGCGTATCCGTGGGCGGAGATGTCGGCGACCCTCAACTGGTGCCGATTACGTTGACGCCGCTCTATCTCGACGAGGCGATCACTGAGGCGGGGGGCGTCCAGACGGTCGATCCGAGCTATGCCACGGTGCGGCTCTATCGTGACGGTGAGGCCTACCAGATCTCGGCTACGAAACTGTTCGCCAAGAACGACATCCCGAAAGTGCTGCTGCAGACCGGCGACCGTGTTTTCGTGGACAGCGAATATTCCGTGGAACTTGCCGAGGGCTATCTCCGGCAGGAGCTCGATCTGGCACGATTCCAGCGCGACGTGCTGGAAGAGCAGCGCGATATCTTCAAGACCAGGGTGAGCATGGACGCCGTCGATCGCGACTATGTCTATGTCTTCGGTGAAGTGAAAACCCAGGGCCGTTGGCCGTTGCCGTTCGATCGCTATGCGAGCCTTGCGGACGCGATGTTCGAACAGGGCGGGATTTCGCCGGTCACCGGCAATCCGCGCCGGATATACCTTCTACGGAAGAATCCTCTGCAGACCGCTGGCCCGATGGAAATCACCGCATGGTCGCTTGATGCGCAGAACACCGCCAACCTGCTTCTGGCGACGGAACTGCAGTTGCGGCCGAACGATATCGTCTTCGTCGCCAGCCAGCCGATCACCAACTGGAACCGCGTGATTTCCCAGTTGCTGCCATCGATTTCCATTCTCGGGACCGCAAACGGCATCCTGAATTGACAGGGACGAGCTTCTCGTCTGATTTTTCTGAACACATGATACCAAAACGGCGGCAAATTGCCGCCGTTCGTTTTCGCGAGGGACCCCTGACAATCAGGGACCGTCGTTGAATCTTACCTTGTCGACCAGTTCCGAAGCTTCCTTGCGGTGGGCGGCCACCTCGGAAAGCGGCAGCGTATCGGGATTGATTTCGCCGAAGGATTGCACGATCTCGGAGGCCTCGGCGCCTGGCAGAACGGGATATTCGAAAACCTGCTCTGCATAGATTTCCTGGGCCTCGGGCGAGGCGAGGAATTCCATCAGCTTCAGCGCGGTGTCCGGATGGGGTGCGTTCTTGGCCATGGCCATGCCGGAAATGTTGACATGCGTGCCGCGATCATCCGCATTGGGGAACAGCACGGTGATGGCCGCCGCCCAGTCCTTCTGCTCCGGCTCCTTGTCATTGGTCATCATCAGGCCGACATAATAGGTGTTGCCGAGCGCGATATCGCATTCTCCCGACATGATGGCCTTGGCCTGACCGCGGTCATTGCCGTTCGGCTTGCGCGCCAGATTGGCCTTGAAGCCGCGCAGCCATTCCTCGGTATATTCGGCGCCGTGGTGCGCGATCATCGAGGCGATCAGCGCGATATTATAGGGATGCTGGCCGTCGCGGATGCAGATCGCGCCTTTCCACTTGGGATCGGCCAGTTCCTCATAGGTGATCGGAATGTCGCCAACGCGATCCTTCGAGGCATAGACCACGCGGCCGCGTTTGGTCAGCGCGAACCATTCGCCATCGTCGTCGCGGTATTGCTCGGGAATATCGGCATTGATCAGTTCGCTTTCGACCGGCTGGGTGACGCCGCCTTCCTTCGCTTCCGTCAGACGCCCGATGTCGACCGTCAGGATGACGTCGACGGGGCTGTTGACCCCTTCGGCCTGAATGCGTTCGACAAGACCCTTGTCGAGGAAGAGGACGTTCGTCTGGATTCCGGTTTCCTCCTCGAAGCGCTCCAGGAGCGGCGCGATCAATTCCGGCTGGCGATAGGAATAGATGTTGACCTCGTCGGCGGCAAAGGTCGGCGCGGCGAACGCCACTGCCCCTGCCGTCGCCAGAATGCGGGTGATCGCTGAAAGTCTTGTCATTGCCTTCTCCCTGTGATCTCATATCTTGAGTATCGTAATCAGGTAATAGCGGATCGCTGTCAACCATGCCCTGGAAGACTTGAGTGAAAATTTCTTCTTTTGGAATTGTTCAAAAGAGGCAAAGGCGCTATAACGTGGAAAGATTCTAAAGAGGAGCACGGCATGCGCCTGACAAAGCAGACAAATTACGCGGTTCGGATGCTGATGTATTGCGCCGCCAATGACGGCAAGCTGAGCCGCGTGCCGGAGATTGCCAAGGCCTACGGGGTTTCCGAGCTGTTCCTGTTCAAGATCATCCAGCCGCTGCACAAGGCCGGCATCATGGATACCGTTCGTGGCCGTAATGGCGGCGTGCGTCTCG
>MDSV01223133.1_pt1 | contig 18550 bp, 14 predicted proteins | sample 810851 | NCBI WGS metagenome assembly MDSV01 (sample SAMN05326640, study PRJNA326480) | marine metagenome | isolation source: seawater | place: Atlantic Ocean: North East | collected 2012 | reverse complement strand
GAATAATTTGTTTGTTTGAAGTTTTTAAAATTTCAGCTCTTTCGGATAATACCATTATACCGTTATCATTAACTTCAGCAACGCCTCCATCAATTATTATTTTATCAACTACTTGAGAACCATCAAAAAGTTCTATTAATCCTCTATTCAGCAATGTCATCAAAGGAGTATGTCTATACATAATACCTAAATTACCTTCTGAACCCGGAAGTACTGCCATATTAACATCTTTTGAAGTCAAAAGTTGCAGTGGGGTAACTAATTGAAAGTTTATGATTTCTACCATATTATATATCCACTTTATCTAAGCTGCATCTTTAGAGAGCTTTTTACCCTTTTCGATCGCCTCTTCTATTGTCCCTACCATATAAAAAGCAGCTTCTGGAAGATCATCGTGATTTCCTTCTAATATTCCTTTAAATCCCTTTATTGTATCCTCCAAACTTACTAGCTTTCCCGGAGAACCAGTGAAAACTTCAGCTACATGAAAAGGCTGTGACAAAAATCTTTGAATTTTTCTAGCTCTTGCAACTACTAATTTGTCCTCTTCAGATAACTCGTCCATACCTAATATAGCAATTATATCTTGTAAAGACTTGTACTGCTGGAGAACTTCCTGAACATTTCTTGCCACCTTGTAGTGCTCTTCACCCACTACCCTTGGATCTAACATTCTAGAAGTTGAATCAAGTGGATCGACTGCAGGATAAATCCCAAGCTCAGCTATCTGTCTAGACAAAACTGTCGTTGCATCTAAATGAGCGAAAGATGTTGCTGGAGCAGGATCAGTTAAGTCATCAGCGGGCACATAAATAGCTTGAACAGATGTAATTGAACCTTTAGTAGTTGTTGTTATTCTTTCTTGCAAAGTTCCCATATCTGTTGCTAATGTTGGTTGATAACCAACTGCTGAGGGTATTCTTCCTAAAAGAGCAGAAACTTCAGAACCTGCTTGGGTAAATCTAAATATATTGTCAACAAAAAATAAAACATCTTGACCCTCCTGATCTCTAAAATATTCTGCCAAAGTTAAACCCGTTAGAGCAACTCTAGCTCGAGCTCCTGGAGGTTCATTCATTTGCCCATACACAAGAGCTGCTTTTGACCCATCACTGTTAGGTGTTATAACACCAGATTCTACCATTTCATGATATAAGTCATTACCTTCTCTTGTTCTTTCCCCAACTCCTGCAAAAACAGAATAGCCACCATGTGCTTTGGCAACATTGTTAATCAACTCCATAATCAATACCGTCTTACCAACACCAGCTCCACCAAAAAGTCCAATTTTTCCTCCTTTGGCATATGGAGCAAGTAAATCAACTACTTTAATCCCCGTAACTAAAATCTCAGCCTCTGTTGATTGTTCAACATACTCTGGAGCATCTCTATGAATCGGAAGAGTTTTTTTCGATTTTACTGGTTTTCCATCATCTACTGGGTCACCAACTACATTCAATATTCTTCCTAACGTTTCTGGTCCTACTGGAACAGTGATTGGTGCACCAGTATCTGAAACTTTCATTCCTCTAACCAATCCATCTGTAGTATCCATAGCTATGGTTCTAACTTCATTTTCGCCTAAATGTTGAGCTACTTCTAAAATTAATTTATTCCCATCATTAGTTAGCTCTAATGCATTTAAAATAGAAGGTAATTCTTCTTCAAATTCAACATCCACAACAGCACCAATTACTTGACTTATTTTTCCAATTTTGTTTCCAGTTTTTTTTACCATAATTTTCTCCAGTTAAATATTATAGAGCCTCAGCTCCAGAAATTATTTCTATTAATTCTTTTGTTATAAATGCTTGTCTTGTTCTGTTATATTGAAGCGTAAGCCTATCAATAAGATCTCCAGCATTTCTAGTGGCATTATCCATAGCTGTCATTCTTGCAGCTAATTCGCTTGCTGTACTTTCTATCTGAGCTCCAAACAATTGAGTAGTGATATTTCTTATTAATATGTCCTCAAGAATTTCTTCTTCAGAAGGTTCAAATTCATAAACAAACTTAGACTCAGAAGTTGTGTTTTCTTTATCATCAATTTCTATTGGAATTAAACTTTGAATTCTTACCTCTTGCGTAATAGCTGAGATAAATTCATTAAAAACAATTTTACACTTACCAAATTCATCTTGATCAAAATAGTTCAAAATCTTTTTTGATATAAAAGTTGAATCACTAAATTTTGGGTTAGCAGAATTTCCAGTTACAACTTCTAAAAATTTGTCTCCAAACTCTCTTCTAAGTGCATCTGCAGCCTTTCGACCAACTAGAAATAATTTAGTTTCTAAATTACTTTTTTTCGCATTAATTATTTCTGATTTTACTAACCTTGTAATTGAGGAGTTAAATCCACCACATAACCCTCTATCCGCTGAAAAAACAACTAAAAGTTGTATTTTTTTATTAGGTTTTCCTGTCAGTAAAAGAGGGGCATTAGAACTCAATTTTCTAGATAAATTACTAACTATTTTTTGCATATTGTTTGAATAAGGTCTAGAAGAAATTGCTTGCTCTTGAGCCTTTCTCAATTTTGCAGCAGCAACCATTTTCATTGCTGATGTAATTTTTTGAGTTGACTTAACTGAGCCAATTCTATTTTTTAAATCCTTCAAAGAAGGCATATTGCTATCCTTAAGTAATCAATTATAATTTTTAAGTAAATCTTCTATAAGCTTAACTAATTCTTGCTCTGACTTTTCTGTCAATGCTTTTTCATTTTTTATAGTATTAACTATTGAAGAACCCTTGCTTCTAAGACTTTGAAGTAAAGATCTCTCAAAATCTCCTATTTCTGAAACACTAATTTTATCTAGATAACCATTAACACCTGCATAAATCACTGAAACTTGTTCTTCAACTGCCAAAGGCGTATACTGTGGCTGTTTAAGTAATTCTGTTAGTCTTTCTCCCCTAGCTAAAAGTTGTCTAGTAGATGCATCTAAGTCAGATGCAAATTGAGCAAAAGCTGCCATTTCTCTATACTGTGCAAGATCTAATTTTATAGTTCCCGCGACTTGCTTCATAGCTTTTATCTGAGCTGCTGAACCAACCCTTGAAACAGATAATCCAACGTTGACTGCTGGTCTGACACCTTTATAAAAAAGCTCTGTTTCTAAAAATATCTGACCGTCTGTGATTGATATCACATTTGTTGGAATAAAAGCAGAAACATCTCCACCTTGAGTTTCAATCACTGGCAGTGCAGTAAGTGAACCAGAACCATTATCTTTATTCATCTTGGCAGCTCTTTCTAAAAGACGCGAATGTAAATAAAAAACATCACCAGGGTAAGCTTCTCTTCCTGGAGGTCTTCTCAATAATAGAGACATTTGTCTATAGGCAACAGCTTGCTTAGAAAGGTCGTCATAAACTATCACTGCATGCATACCATTATCTCTAAAATATTCTCCCATTGAAGCGGCAGAATATGGCGCTAGGAATTGCATTGGAGCAGGATCTGATGCTGTAGCTGCAACGATTATTGAATACTCTAAAGCACCATTTTCTTCTAAAGTTTTAACAATTTGAGCAACAGTAGATCTTTTTTGTCCTACTGCAACATATATACAAAAGAGCTTTTTTCCATCCTCTTTACCTGCCGCATCATTAACTGATTTTTGATTTAAAAAAGTATCAATTGCTATAGCAGTTTTTCCAGTTTGTCTATCTCCGATTATCAGTTCTCTTTGACCCCTTCCTATTGGAATTAATGAGTCAATAGCTTTTAAACCTGTTTGCATAGGCTCATTAACTGATTGTCTAGGCATTATGCCCGGAGCTTTAGTTTCAACTCTAGACCTTTTTACATTTTTAAGTGGTCCTTTACCGTCAATTGGTTGGCCAAGAGCATCCACAACTCTTCCTAACAAACCCTTACCTGTTGGCACGTCTACAATGGCACCAGTCCTTTTTACTGTATCACCCTCTTTGATACTCTTATCACTTCCAAAAATAACAACTCCAACATTGTCTTTTTCTAAGTTCAATGCCATTCCAGCAATACCACCATCAAACTCAACCATCTCACCAGCTTTAATTTCATCTAGTCCATAAACTCTAGCTATACCGTCTCCAACTGATAAGACCTTACCAATTTCGGTAACTTCAGCCTCAGCACCAAAGTTATTAATTTGATCCTTCAAAATAGAAGAGATCTCTGCAGCTTTAATATCCATTTAACTTTCACCTTTCATAGCTAATTCTAAATTCTTTAGTTTTGTCTTTATTGAGTTATCTATCATTTTTGAACCAATTTTTAATATTAAACCACCAATTAAAGATTCATCAACATTAGTTAGCAAAGAAATTTTTTCTCGACCAATTTTTTTAGAAATTACATTTTTAATTATTTTCTGTTTTGATTCATCTAATTCATATGCTGATACAACCTCAATATTCACCTCTCCATTTCTTCTAGAAACTTCCTGTAAAAAACCATCTACTATTTTATATAGAATAGTAATTCTTCCGTTTTGCGATAAAACACCACAAAAATTAATAGTTATGTTATGAGCTCCGGCTTCCTTTAAAATGTTTACAATTGCTTTTGTCTGATTAGACTTTCCAATAGTAGGTGATGAAATTAAATGTTTGATTTCCTCATTTTTTAAAAATATTTTTTTTAAGTTTTCAAAATCTAAAACAACTTTTTCTATTACATTTTTTTCCAAACATAATTTATACAAAGCATTAATATACCTACCAGTTAACCCAACTGGTTTACGCTCAGAAATTTCCATAAAATATACTCTTTTTCATTATAGGATTGCTATCACAGCATTTCAATTATTGCAAGTATAAGAGTCTTAAGTTATTGAATTATTTTCTCTAATTTGTAAGGATTTAATTTTACATTTATTTTAAAAAAACTAAAGAAAATTATATGGATCTACATCAATACTTAATCTTATACTGCTAGGAATTTGTATTCTACTAACCCAATTACGAACAATATTTTGCAAATCTATTTTTTTATTAGATCTTATTAAAAATCTATTTCTGTATCTACCTCTAATATAATGTAATGGAGCTGGAGCTGGTCCTAAAATATCAACTTCTTCATAATTAGGAGCTTTTTCGTGAAAAGTAAGTGAGAATTCGTTTAAAATTTTCTCATATTTTGATGAAATTATAATTGAAATTAAACGAAAAAATGGAGGCATTGAAGCTTTTTTTCTATAGCTTAATTCTTCTTCATAAAATTTTTCTTTATCCATTTCTTTTATTGTATTTAAAACTAAGTTTTCAGGATTATATGTTTGTAAATGAACGAGCCCTCTTTTATTTTTAATATGTCTTCCAGCTCTTCCAGACACTTGGGTTAAAAGCTGGAAACATTTTTCAGAGGATCTTAAATCACCTCCATATATACCTATATCTCCATCAACAATACCAACAAAGTTTAAGTTAGGTAAATCATAACCTTTAGCAATAATTTGAGTACCAATTATGAAATCAACTTTACCATCTTTAATTTTTTTTAAACTTTCATTAAACTCATTTATATTATTAACGGTATCACTAGAAAAACTCTCAATTATTGAATTTGGAAAATTATTTTTTACTTCTTCACTAATCTTCTCAATCCCTGGACCACATGATACCATTTGTCCATCATTACAATTTTCACAATTTTGTGATACTTTTCTTTTAAAACCACAATGATGACACAAGTAGTTGTTATCTTTTCTATGCTCTACCAGCCAAGCATTACAATTTTTACAATGTACTCTATGACCACAGTTTTTACATAAAGTTAATGGTGAATAACCCCTTCTATTTAGAAAAATTAATGATTGTTCTTTATTAACAAATCTTCTATTTAACTCTTTTAACATTATATCTGATAACCAATTACCTTTTAATGGAGGGTTTTTCTTTAAATCAATAATTTGTATTTCAGGTAAAGCTGAACCAGTTGCTCTTGCAGGTAAATTTAATGTAGAGAACTTTTTTGTTTTTGCATTAAACATCGTTTCTATGGACGGTGTGGCTGAAGATAAGATAATTGGTATATTAATCTTTGAAGCCAAATAAATAGCCATATCCCTAGCGTGATATCTAATACCTTCTTCTTGTTTAAAAGACAAATCGTGTTCTTCATCAACTACTATTAAACCTAAATTATTAAATGGTAAAAATAGTGCTGATCTAGCTCCCACTAAAACAAGTTTTTTATTATAAAGAGTAGAAAGCCAAATTTTTTTCTTTCTACTTTTTGTTATACCTGAATGCCAAACTAAAGGTTTAAATCCAAACGTTTTTTCAAATCTTAATTTCCAATCAGAAGTCAGTCCAATCTCAGGCAACAAAATTAGAACTTGTTTATTATTTTTTATGCAATAATTTACACCTTCAAAATACGTCTCTGTTTTTCCAGAACCTGCCACCCCATCTAACAAAAAGCATTTTGAATTAGCATTAAAGCTTTTTAAAATATCCTTTGAGGCATTTTTTTGATTAAAATTTAATTTCTTAAAATTTGTTTTTTCATCTAACTTTATTTTTTTTTCTTCAATTGGCTTATAATTTTTTCGATTTAAGTTTTGAATAGAACTTTTTTCAAATGGAGAAATAATCATCTTAAGAACATTACCTTGGTAAGTACAATTCCAGTTTGCAAAAAATTTAATAAAATCTATGTGGTAATTTGAAAATAAAGGGAGACTAATAAAAGATTTTATTTTTTTTAATTTATCTATTTGAATATTTTCTTTTGAATCTTCAAAAATTATTCCTAAAAGTTCTTGTTTTCCAAAAGGAACTAATACTATCTGACCAACTTTTGTTGATTTACTCTCATCAGCTATATAATCAAAAGTCTTATTATATGGTCCTAATAATAAAACTGAAACAATTTGAAGTTTCTTTAAATTTTTCATTTAATTATTTTTATTTTAGATTTATCTTAAACATTCATGTTATAACATATTATATTTATACGTTTTAGGTATAATTTTTAGGATTAAATATGAAGATTTTTTTAGATTCTGCAAACTTAGATGAAATAAAAACACTTAATGAAACTGGCTTAATTGATGGAGTTACTACAAACCCATCACTCATTGCAAAATCTGGTATGAATTTTATAGATACAATAGGAAAAATTTGTTTAATTGTAAATGGCCCTGTTAGTGCTGAAGTAACTGGGATAAATAAAGAGACAATGGTTAAAGAAGGACAAAAACTATCAAAAATTGCACCTAATGTTGTAGTAAAGGTGCCTTTAACGATTGAAGGTTTAAAAGCCTGTAAAAGTTTAGCAGACGATAAAATTAAAGTTAATGTCACACTTTGTTTCAATGCCGCACAAGCTATATTAGCTGCAAAAGCAGGTGCTACTTATATTTCTCCTTTCATCGGAAGGTTAGACGACATTGGAGCAGATGGTATGAACCTAATAGCTGAGATTGTAGAAATATATAGTATCTATAATTTTCAAACTGAAGTTTTAGCGGCTTCTATAAGAAGTGTACAAGATGTTGTAGATTCGGCTAAATTTGGGTCTGATGTTGCTACACTTCCACCTAAAATATTACGAGCAATGTATTCTCATCCACTCACAGAAAGAGGATTAGATGCTTTTTTAAATGATTGGGAAAAAACAGGTCAATCAATATTATGAAAAATGAAGACAAAATTCTTCAAGAAAAATTTGAAGAATTTTTATTAATTTGGATTAATCATTTAAAAAACGAATTAAACTATAGTAACCATACTTATGAATCTTATAAAAGAGATTTGTTAGATTTTTTTAAGTTTTCCAAGTCTTTAAAAATTTCAATTTTTAATCCTGATAAATATATGATTCGTGATTATTTGTTTAAATTAAACGATAAACAATCTTCTAGGTCAACAGTAGCTAGAAGAATATCAAGTCTTAAAAATTTTTATAAATATGCAATTAAATCAGATTTAATTGATAATATAGATTTATCTTTTTTAAAAAGTCCTAAGGTTAAAAAATCTATTCCAAAATCTATTGATCCTGAACTAATTAAAAAAATTATAGACTCTATTATGGAAGAAAAAAATGAATTATGGGTTAATTTTAGAGATAAAGTTGTTTTTCTACTACTTTATGGATTAGGACTTAGAATTAATGAAGCTCTATCATTAAAAAGAAAAGATGCTCCAAATGGTGAATGGCTCAGGGTAATTGGTAAAGGCAAAAAATATAGAGATATTCCTGTACTTACCAAGATTTCTGATCAAATAAAAGAATACTTAAAAATTTGTCCCTACCCATTAAAACCTGATGGTCCATTATTTGTGGGAAAAAGAGGTGGCCCACTCTCAGCAAGAATTATCCAAAGAAGAATTGAAAAAATTAGATATAAACTGGGACTACCAGAGTTTACAACGCCTCACGCACTAAGACACTCATTTGCGACACACCTGTTGTCAGGTGGAGCAGATTTAAGAGCTATCCAACAACTTCTTGGACATTCCAGTTTATCTACAACACAAAGATATACTGATGTAAACGAAAAAGAATTAATACAACTTCATAAAACAATTCATCCAAGACAATAAAATAATAGTTTGTCAAATTGACAAACTATTATTTTTAAAAGATTTTTTCTTAAATTTATACTAAATCAAATCTATCGTTGTTCATTACTTTAGACCAAGCTGTTATGAAATCTTCTATAAACTTTTCTTTTCCATCACTTGATGCATACACCTCAGATAATGCTCTTAATTGAGAATTAGATCCAAAAGCTAAGTCATAACGGCTAGCCGTATATTTAACATTTTCTTTTTTGTCAAAGCCTTCAAACGAGTTGTGACCTGTAGACTTCCAATCAATAGACATATCTAATAATTTTGTAAAAAAACTATTATCTAATGTTTCTTGATCACTTCCAAACAATCCATGATCATCAGTTGTTACTCCTAAAGATCTCAAACCCCCAACCAAAACAGTCATCTCAGGTGCTGTCAATCCAAGCAAGTGAGACTTATCTAGCATCATTTCTTCTGGACTTACGCCATAATCTTCTTTTAGAAAATTTCTAAAGCCATCAGATAATGGCTCTAAAACAGCAAAAGAGTCTTCGTCTGTTTGATCGCTTGTAGCATCACCTCTACCTGGAACAAATTTGATTGTTTTACCAGAAGCCTTTTCAATTGCTAAATTTCCAGCTAGTACAATTATATCTGCAACAGAAACTTTTGTTTCTTCTGATATTTTTTCATACTCAGAGATAACTTTTGATAATTGATCAGGTTTATTTGCTTTCCAGTTATTTTGAGGAGATAATCTTATTCTTGAACCATTGGCACCACCTCTCATGTCGGTAGATCTAAAAGTCGACGCACTAGCCCAAGCTGTCTCTACCATTTCTTGTGTAGACAATTTTGCACTAGCTATTTTTTCTTTTATAAGGCTAACATCATAATTAGAATTACCTTTTATTATAGGATCTTGCCAAATCAAATCTTCTTTTGGAACTTCTGGTCCTAAGTAACGCGTTTTTGGACCCATGTCTCTATGAAGAAGTTTAAACCAAGCTCTGGCGAATGAATCGGCAAATTGATCTGGATTTTCATGAAATCTTTTAGAAATTTTACAATAATCTGGATCCTCACGCATTGCCATATCAGCTGTAGTCATCATAGTAGTAACTTTTTTAGAGTTGTTGTGTGCATCAGGTGCCATATCTTCATCTTTAGGGTCAATTGGATGCCATTGAAATGCTCCTGCTGGACTTTTGACTAATTCCCATTCATAACCAAAAAGAAGATCAAAATATCCATTGTCCCATTTTATTGGATTAGCAGTCCATGCACCTTCTATACCACTTGTAATAGCGTGGGAACCTTTTCCAGTTTGATATGAATTTTTCCAACCTAAACCCATTTCTTCGATAGATGCAGATTCTGGTTCTGCTCCAACATATTTATCAGGATCAGCTGCTCCGTGTGCTTTACCAAATGTGTGTCCGCCCGCAGTCAATGCAACAGTTTCTTCATCATTCATAGCCATTCTAGCAAAAGTTTCTCTGATATCCTTTCCGCTAGCGATTGGATCAGGGTTACCATCTGGCCCTTGAGGATTTACATAAATTAATCCCATTTGCACAGCTCCAAGTGGTACTTCAAGATCCCTTTCTCCAGTATATCTTTTATTTCCAAGCCATTCGGTCTCTCTTCCCCAATAAATATCTTCTGGTGCAGCCCAAATATCTGGACGACCTCCACTAAAACCGAAAGTTTTTCCACCCATAGATTCTATGGCTACATTACCTGTTAAAATAAAAAGGTCTGCCCAACTTATCTGATTTCCATATTTTTGCTTAATTGGCCAAAGCAACCTTCTTGCCTTATCCAAGTTTCCATTATCAGGCCAGCTATTAAGAGGAGCAAACCTTTGATCTCCAGTGCCTCCTCCACCTCTTCCGTCAGCTGTTCTATATGTACCAGCAGCATGCCATGTCATTCTTATAAAAAAAGGACCATAGTGTCCATAATCTGCTGGCCACCATTCCTTAGTATCTGTCATTAAATCTGTTAAATCTTTTTTAAGAGCAAAGTAGTCTAATTTTTTAAATTCATCTCTGTAGTTAAAGTCTAAACCCATAGGGTTTGACCTTTTATCATTTTGATGAAGAATATTTACATTTAACTGGTTTGGCCACCAATCTCGATTTGAAGTACTTACTCCACTATTAGCTGTTGATGATCCGTGCATTACAGGACATTTACTTACGCCATCCATTTTTTTGTTCCTTTCTTTACAAACAAATTATAATTTCTATAAATTAGAAATTATTAATCGTAATGCCAAATGTCAAGTTGTTTAGAATGATTTTAAACTAATTATTAAGAGTTTTTTCGCAATTTTATTATTACATCCAACCCACTTTTAAAATATCCATTTGGAATTTTAGGTAATTTATCTAGGTTTATCTCAGTAGGGCTTATATCTATGAGTTCTCCTGTTTCTTCATTCATAAAATGGTGGTGATGATCAACATTTGTGTCAAAAACAGCAGTCTCACCAAGACTTTCAACTTGATTTATAATTCCTATATTTTTAAATTTTTTTAAACAATTATAGATAGTTGCAAGAGACATATTCTTACCAAGTTTAATAATTTCATTTTGAAGATTTTCTGCTGTAAAATGTCTGTTTTGTCCATTTAACAAAATATCAGCAACTATTATTCTTTGTCTTGTTGGTCTTAAACCTGCTTGTCTTAGTTTTGCTTTACTATCCATAATACTTCATTGATTTTATTAGGTATTTAAAATTATATCAATAATGCTTTTACAACTGTTTTGTCAAGAGGTTGAAATAAAAAATTGATCTAAAGTAAAAACTGAATATCATAAAAGTTAAAAAATATTAAACTTATGACTAAACCCTGTGAACTTACGGCTGTCCAAGCAAGGCAACTTATTGGACAAAAAAAACTTAGTTCCTTAGAACTTGTAAAAAGCTGTTTAGAACAAATACAAAAAATTAATCCTGTAATAAATGCCGTTATAGCTATAGATGAAAAAGATGTTATTAAACAAGCAAAACAGGCTGATAGAAAAACGTTAAAAGGTGAAAAACTAAATTTATTGCATGGTCTTCCAGTAGGAATTAAAGATCTTTGTATGGTTAAAAATTTAAGATCTACTTCAGGTTCTCTTTTAAATAAAGATCATATTCCAGACGATGATGATGAAATTGTAAAAAATATAAGAAATGAGGGAGGTATAATTTTTTGTAAGACAAATACACCAGAGTTTGGTGCAGGTGGAAATACAACAAATATGGTTTATGGAACCACTGTAAATCCTTTTAATTTTGAAAAATCAGCCTCTGGTTCCTCAGGAGGAAGCGCTGCAGCACTTTCTTGTGACATGTTAACTTTAGCAAATGGAAGTGACTATGGTGGAAGTCTTCGGACACCCTCAGGCTTTTGTGGAGTCACTGGCTTTAGACCTTCTCCAGGCATAGTCCCTGCTGTAGATAGTTCTATTTCTTTAAATCCGTTTTCGGTTCAAGGTCCAATGGGTAAAAGTGTAAGAGATACCTTTTTATTATTGCAAGCCCAAACTGATATTAATCAAGACGATCCATTTTCTAACCTTAACTCTCTTTCTCTTCCAGAAAATTTAATTGAAAGTGATTTGTCATCTGTCAAAATGGCATTTTCTTCAGATTTAGGTTGCGCTCCTGTAGATAAAGAAATTGAAAAAATCTTTTTTAAAAAAATAAAAATTTTTAAAAACCACTTCAAAACTGCAGTTAAAGACCATCCTGACTTTTTGGATATACATAATTGTTTTGAGGTAATAAGAGGCTTTAATTATGTTTCATCACATGGAGAAAAATTTAAAAATCATAAAAACTTACTTGGCCCAAATGTTATTGATAATGTAAAAAGAGGCCTTGCATACAACGTAAAAGATTTAGCATGGGCGCATATAGAACAAACAAAAATTTATAAAAATTTTAGAAATTTTTTTAACGAGTTTGATGTTTTAATTTGTCCATCAGCATCAGTATCACCATTTCCTCATAAACAAATGTTTGTAGAAGAAATTAATGGTAAAAAAATGTCAACCTATATGAGATGGCTTGCTCTAAGCTATGCCCCAACAATGGCCTTACCATGTGCCTGGTCAATTCCTTGTGGATTAGATCATTTGAATATGCCTTTTGGAATACAGTTGATAGCACCAGCTGGGAATGATGCCAAACTTTCTGAAATTGCATATGGATTAGAAAACATTTTAAATTCTAGTGAAGAAACAAAAAGACCAAAACCTAAAATATAATTTAATTTATCTCTTTTAACGCTTGTCTAGCTGCGTCAAACATCTGATCTATATGTTTTTTTTCAGCTATTAATGGAGGTGTTACAGCCATAGTGTCTTGAGTAAATCTTACCATTACACCCTTATCCCATACTCTTTTCATAAGCTCATAACCCCTTTCACCAACAGCATCTTTTCTTGGTGCTAATTCTACAGCAGCCACTAGTCCAATATTTCTAATATCAATAACATGGTTGGCATCTTTAAGATTGTGAGCTGCAGACTCCATATATGGGGCCATTTCAGATGCTCTTTTAAATAGTTCTTCTTCTTTATAAATATCTAACGTTGCCAAACCAGCTGCAGCTGCAATTGGATGTCCAGAATAGGTGTAACCATGGAAAAGTTCTATAGGATTATCTGCCTCATCTAACATTGTTTCATATATTTCATCTTTCACAACAGCGCCTCCCATTGGAATGACACCATTTGTAATTCCTTTTGCACATGAAATAATGTCAGGTATCACACCAAAATAATCTGAAGCCGTAGCTGTTCCTAAACGTCCAAAACCTGTAATAACTTCATCAAATATGAGCAAAATATCATGTTTAGTACAAATTGACCTTAATTTTTTCAAATAGCCTTTTGGCGGAGGTAAAACACCAGTAGAACCAGCCATTGGTTCAACAATTACTGCCGCTATAGTTGATGCATCGTGCAAAGCTATTATATCTTCCAATCTATCAGCTAATTCAGCACCATACTCAGGTTGTCCTTTTGCAAAAGCATTTCTTTCATGATCAAAAGTGTGAGGCATATGATCTACACCATTTAATAAAGAGCCAAAATATTGTCTGTTTCTTGGCATTCCTCCCACTGAGATTCCACCAAAACCTACTCCATGATATCCTCTTTCTCTTCCAATCAACCTAGTCTTAGTTCCTTTACCTCTTGCACGATGATAGGCAAGTGCAATTTTTAGAGTTGTATCTACTGCTTCAGAACCAGAATTTGTAAAAAACACATGGTTCATTCCCTCAGGAAAAATTTCTGCGATTCTTGATGCTAATTCAAATGCTTTAGGATGACCAAACTGAAAACTTGGAGCGTAATCAAGTAACGATGCTTGCTTGGTTATTGCTTCAGTAATTCGTTTTCTGTTATGACCAGCATTGACACACCATAAACCTGCGGTAGCATCTAAAATATCTTTGCCTTCAATACTTTTATAATACATTCCTTCAGCAGAACAAACTATTCTGGGCTCTTTTTTAAAATCCCTATTTGCAGTAAATGGCATCCAATAGGATTCTAAATCATTTATCCTTTTCATAACTAATCTTCTTTCTCAAATTTGTTTTTTCAAATTCTGAAAATTATTTTGACCTCTTAGTCTACTAAGGTCAAGAAAATGATAGGTTTAAATTTTTTTAATCAATTAAGTCTTTGTTGTTTTCACCCAGTATTGGGAAAATGTCTGTTTTATTTGAATTTAAAAATTGTTTATCAATTGGTAATGGAAGCGAAGGGATAGAAATTGTTTTAGAAAAATTAACTTTTCTGTCAAAAACCTTTCTAAATTGAATGTGGTTATCTTTTATTGCCTCTTGTAATGATTTAACTACGCAACAACAACAATCAGCTTTATCAAAAATAACTTGCCATTCTTTTTTATATTTTTGTGATATTATTTTTTTAATCTTTTTAATCACTTTTTTATTATCACTTAATTCTGATATATATTTTTGAGGCAAGCTAATTACTTTACAAAATTTTTTCCAAAACCTATCTTCTATTGGTGCTGCAGCAACAAAACCTTCATCTTTTGTTTTGTAAATATTATATCTAGGAGACCCACCAGAAAGATAATAATCTGAATTGGATGGCCATCCATTTTTTGAAAAACCTTTTGCCAATCCCCAAAACATAAAAGGAAAAAGTCCTTCTGCCATCGAAATATCTATATATGAACCTTTTTTCTCTAAATCTCTTCTTCTTAAAGCAAGCAGAATATTGACTAAAGCAGGGTAAGATCCTCCTCCAATATCAGCAATTAAAGCTGGGGGAATTACAGTATGGTCTTTTTTCCCCATACTCAAACTCAAAAGTCCAGTATTGCTTATATAATTTAAATCATGTCCAGCTATTTGGCTTTTAGGACCATCTTGTCCATAACCAGATATAGAGACATAAATAATTTTAGGATTAATTTTTTTTATAGACTCAAAATCTAAATTTAATCGATGCATAACACCAGGTCTGAATTGCTCAACAATTATATCTATTTTTTTTAAAATAGGGTTTAATTTTTCCCTAGATTTCTTATCTTTAAGGTCTAATTGAATACTTTTTTTCCCCCTATTCAAAAGAGCAAATGAAACATTCGTTCCATCTATTTCAGGTGATTTATGCCTCATTTCATCACCTATACCAGGTCGTTCAACCTTTATAACTTCAGCTCCTGTTTCCGCTAAAAATAATGTGGCAAGAGGTCCCGGTAAAAGTGTCGAAAAATCTAAAACTTTAATTCCAGATAAAATTCCATTTAAATTTGACATTTGATCAGCTTAATAGATTTCTTTTATAGAGATTTTTGAATAATTCTGATATTCCAAATTTCCATTCTGGACATTCAGTACTTAGGTTAACAAAATTAATTAAAGTACCTAAATTAGGTTCATGTATTGAAACCTTGTCACCTATCTTGTGTGTGAAACCCTCTCCTTTAGTATCTCTATCTTCAGTAGGGGCAAATAAAGTACCAAGAAAGAGCATAAAGCCATCAGGATATTGATGATGCCTACCAAAAGTTTGTTCGACTAAATTTTCTGGATCACGACTAATTTGAGACATTGAACTTAACCCTTCCAATTTAAAACCATCTAATCCTTCTACTGTCATTGTAAGTTCAGCATTTCTAATATTATCAATGTTAAAACTATTATCCAATAACCTTATAAAAGGTCCTATTGAACATGAGGCATTATTGTCTTTTGCTTTTCCCAATAACAAGGCGGAGCGACCCTCAACGTCTCTTAAATTAACATCATTTCCCAAAGTAGCTCCTACTATTTTACCCTTGCTATTAACAGCTAAGACAATTTCAGGTTCAGGATTGTTCCAATTAGAAATAGGATGTAATCCAACTTCTGACCCATGACCAACTGATGATAAAACTTGAGACTTTGTGAAAACTTCAGCATCTTTCCCAATACCAACTTCAAGATATTGTGACCACAATCCTTCTCTAATCAAAACTTCTTTGACTTCCATCGCTTTTGATGATCCTGGTATTATATCTTTTAAGTTACTACCTATTAAATCCCCAATATTCGTCCTTAAAAGTTCTGCTTTTTTTGAATCTTCTGCTGCTCTTTCCTCAATAACTCTCTCGACCATCGATTTTGCAAAAGTTACACCACATGCTTTTATTACTTGAAGGTCACACGGAGCCAAAAAATTATAATCTCCATAAAAATTTTTGTTTTGAATCTTTTCCTCTATTTCATCTAAAGAAATGATTTTTTTACCTTTTATTTTATTTACGTAATCAGCTGGACTTCCTGTCTCAAAAAGCTCTCTCATCGTTGGGACTTCTATAGAAGTAATATCATATAAAAATCCTTCGTAGACTTTTACTATTAAAGGCCCACCTTCAGACTTACTCCAAACCCGTCCAACAAAACTTCCATTGTCGTATATATAAGTCATATGAAACCCCAAAAAAATTATCTTGTTATTATATTAGAATTTAAAAATAAAAAGGTAAAAATAAATTTATATTTTTTTAAAAAAGAAATTATAATTAAGACTTAATTTTTAATGGTGATGAATGATGGATAAAATTAGTTTTGTAGGTGTTGGAAATATGGGAGGTCCTTTGTGTGAAAGGCTTCTTAAAAAATATAAAATCTCTGTCTTTGACTTAAATAAAACAAATTTAAAAAAAATGGGAAATTTAGGTGCAAATATTTCAGATAGTTTAAAAAAAGTGTCAGACAATCAAATTATTTTTCTCTGTCTCCCTAGTAGTCAAGACGTAGAAAAAATTGTTTTAGGTGATAATAGTCTGAGTCAGTTTTTAAAACCTCATTCTTTTATTATAGACATGACTACAGGTGAACCATCAGTCTCAAGAAGAATTAAAAAAGAATTATCAAAAAGCTTAATACATTTTATCGATGCACCAGTAAGTGGTGGGCCAAAAGGTGCAAAAGAGGGAACAATAGCTATTATGGCTGGATGTGAAAAAAAGGAATTTGAATTAGTAAAACCCTATCTTGATGCAATTAGTTTGAACGTTTTTCATGCAGGCAAAGTAGGAGATGGTCATAGTATAAAAGCAGGAAATAATTTATTAAATTTAATCTGTAGAATGGCCACTTTTGAAGTGATTTCTCTGCTAACTAAAGATGGAGTGAATACAAAAAATGCTATAGAAATTATCCAAAAAAGTTCCGGCAGAAATTACGCTACAGAGATAACTTTGCCCGATAATATTTTGTCAGGTAAAATGCATCAAGGGTTTACCGCTGCACTGATGAATAAGGATGCCTCAATTGCTCTTAAAAATGGTTTAAATTTGAATGTTGATTTGCCTTTAGGGTTACTTTCAAAAAAACTTCTTCAAGAAACCATAAAAAGTTTTGGTAGTGAAACTGATATGAGTAATGTTGCGCTAACTTATGAAGAAAAATTTAATATTAGATTACGACCATAAGATAAAAAAAAATAAAAAAGTATAAATAATAATTTTCTTAAAATTTTTAGTAATATAAATTTCTACACAAACATGTATAACAATTTTATTAAAAATTATTTTTTTATTTCAGCTTGAATTTGAAAACTTAAATATTTAGAAAAAATTCTACACTGTGCTAAACTACCTGCAATAAACCATAAACCATCTTGCTCAGTCTTAACAAACATATTATTTAATTCCTGTTTTTTCTGGTCAAAATCCCATATCTTTCCTACTTTTTTAGAAACTTCTTTCCCAAAAAATTTTTCTACCATATATTCTTGGCCTTTATATCCTGTAGCAAAAATAAAAGTATCAAAGTTCCTTTTACCCAATGAATTATGAATTATTCCATTTTTAGTAAATTCTTTAATATCGTTAAATTGAATAAGTTTAATTTTTTCATCAGCAAGCAAATTTGATGCTCCAACGTTAAAATAATACCCGCCACCTCGGGTTAAATATTTAAATTGCCAGCCTGTATTATCTTTTCCATAATCCAAAACAAACCCTATGTTTTCTAAGTTATTTAATAAAACTTTATCTAGTTTTTTTGATTGTTTAGTAAACATTTGGTGTGTTTTTTTTAAAACACTTAAAGGACTTGAGATAGCTATCAAGTCGCAATCTTGAGTGTTTGGACCCTCTTGATAAAGTGCATATGGTAATTGTGCACTAGGCTCTAAGTTTACTATCATAGTAGGAGACCTTTGAACCATTGTCACATTTGCATCATTTGCATATAAGTCCTGAGAAACGTCATGGGCACTCGTACCAGTTCCAAATACTAAAACATTTTTGTCTTTAAAAGACTTTCCACTTTTATGTTCTGCTGAGTGAATAATTTTCCCAGAGAAATTATCTAGACCCTTTATTTTTGGTTTTTGTGGGATAGAACTCACACCAACAGCCATTACAATATGTTTTGGATATAAAAATTTTGTTTCTTCTTCATTAATTTTTGTTTCAACAATCCATTCTTTTTTTTCTTCATTATAATCCGCTTTTATAAATTTAGTCCTTGGCCATACATTTAAT